>LNAP01000020.1_pt1 | contig 143178 bp, 129 predicted proteins | sample 602601 | NCBI WGS metagenome assembly LNAP01 (sample SAMN02440304, study PRJNA202911) | soil metagenome | biome: Subtropical and temperate rainforests or woodlands; isolation source: soil samples (1 kg each in a 20% v/v slurry with milli Q water) were... ...
TGCAAAATTTTCCATTGTATTCTCTGCTAAAAGTTATCAACATCTCAAATGTTAAAATTATAAATATTTATCCTATTTTTGCGTAAGGTGAGTTATTAAGTTAATATCCAAAGGAATCAAATTTAATGAAATTGCAAAACTATTATTTGTATCTCCCCATACCATTAATGCACACAAAAAAAATATCTTAAAAAAGTCTGGTTGCAAAAACACCCCGGAATTAATTGCGAGGTGTTATGTGGAAGGACTTCTTTGTTAAAGAGTTATTTACTAAAAAACCAAGTAATCTAACCTAAAATCTGGCTTGCGTGTTCTTTCGTTTTAACTTTTGTAATCACGTCCTCAATCTTGCCATTATCGTCAATCACAAAAGTAACTCGGTGAATGCCGTCAAATTCGCGGCCCATAAATTTCTTTGGTCCCCAAACGCCAAAAGCATTGATTACTTTTTTGTCTTCATCTGCCAATAACGGAAAAGGCAATTTGTATTTTTCCATAAAACTTTGCTGGCGTTTTGCCGAATCTGCGCTTACGCCCAAAACCTCATATCCTTTCGCCAAAAATGAATGATAATTGTCCCTCAAATTACAGGCTTCCATCGTACAGCCGGGCGTACTCGCTTTCGGATAAAAAAACAATACTAATTTTTTTCCTTTATAATCTGATAATTTTACAGTATTTCCTTGTTGGTCAAGCGCTTCAAAATTTGGTGCGGCATCGCCTATTTTTAATGTTGTCATTTTTTACAGTTTTAGACTTGTAAGTTAAAAAGTTAAAATCAGAAATTAAATGATATGGCATAAAACTTTTAAAAATAACTTTAAAAACTTTTAACTTTACCAATTTAACGTTTTAACCAATTTAAAATGACCAAAGCCGAAAAAGTTCAGTTTATAATTGACACCCTCGAAAAAATATATCCAAATCCGCAAATACCGTTGCATCATAAAGATCCTTATACTTTATTAATCGCTGTTTTATTGTCTGCGCAAAGTACCGATGTTGGCGTCAATAAAATCACGCCAAAATTATTTGCCAAAGCCGATAACCCCTTCGATATGGTGAAACTTTCGGTGGAAGAAATTCGGGAAATTATAAAACCTGCGGGCTTATCTCCTATGAAATCCAAAGGGATTTACGGCTTGTCGAAAATATTGATTGAAAAACATAACGGACAAGTGCCGCAAAATTTTAAAGATTTGGAAGCATTGCCGGCGGTTGGTCATAAAACGGCGAGCGTGGTGATGTGCCAGGCCTTCGGAATTCCAACTTTTCCTGTGGATACGCATATACATCGTTTAATGTATCGGTGGAATTTAACCAACGGCAAAAATGTGGTGCAAACAGAAAAAGATGCCAAAAGATTATTTCCGGAGGAATTGTGGAATAAACTGCATTTACAAATTATTTATTATGGCCGGGAATATTCGCCTGCAAGAAATTGGAATCTGGAAAAAGATATTATCACGAAAACTGTTGGAAGAAAGGTATTTTTATCAAAAAACCCACTTTAGGTTATAAAGTGGGCTTCAAAAGAACATTAATTCAAATGTAATTCAATATGGTTGTTTTTGTTGGTTTTAACTATCCGCAATTGCTTGGAATAGTTGAGCAAATATTGAATTATTTCGGGTCTTGGTTGCTCCATCATTGGAGACTTTTGAGAGTAAAGTTTCATCATAAATAGTTGGTTTATACTACTTAAACGATAAAAATTTACCTTTATTGTAAAATAAATTAATTTACTAATATAATATTGTGCTTTTCTATTAATTTTCTCAAATTAATTAAGGCATAACGCATTCTTCCTAAAGCGGTATTGATGCTCACATCCGTATTTTCGGCAATTTCCTTAAAACTCATGTCTCTGTACATGCGCATTAACAACACTTCTTTTTGATCGTCGGGCAATTCTTCAATCAGATTGCGAACGTCTTCCAAAATCTGACTTTTAATAATCTGATTTTCAACAGACAGCATTTCATCGCTCAACACATCGAAAATGTCAAAATCATCAGTGTTGTTAAATTTAGGCAATCTCTTATTTCGTCGGAAATGATCAATAATGAGGTTATGCGAAATACGCATAACCCAAGGCAAAAACTTGCCTTCTTCATTATAAGCGCCTCTTTTTAAGGTATTTATAACTTTAATAAATGTGTCTTGAAAAATATCTTCGGCGACTTCTCTATCTGAAACTTTAGACAGTATAAAACTAAAAATTCGTTGCTTATGACGAATTATTAAAATCTCTAACGATTTTTCATGTCCATTGATGTAATTGTTGACCAGAACGCTGTCAATAATAGTTTTACTTTCCATAATTTAAATACATTATAGGGGTTGGTTAAACGTGTATTTATCTAATTTTATAAAAAGTAATGTTGCAGAATAGGCGCTTTTTTAAGAATTTATGTAACAAATATCAGTATTTATTTTCAGAAATACAATTTTTTTGGATAAAATTAAAATTTCAGACCGATCCGAAAATATAAAACCTTTGTTTATTAATTTTTTATTGAATACAAATATGCTTTGCATAAATTTTAAAATTTTGTCAGTACCTTTGCATTTATTCAGTTTTTAAGCAAAATGACTCACAATATAGCGGCACTAAGTCCAAAGGAAAATATACTCATTAAAGGAGCAAAACTCCATAATTTAAAAAATATTGATGTTGCCATTCCAAGAAATAAATTGGTGGTTATCACCGGACTTTCGGGGTCCGGAAAATCGAGTTTGGCTTTTGATACCTTGTTTGCGGAAGGACAACGTCGTTATGTAGAAAGTTTATCGTCTTACGCGCGTCAGTTTTTGGGAAGGCTAAACAAACCAAACGTTGATTATATCAAAGGCATTTCACCGGCCATTGCCATAGAGCAAAAGGTGAATTCCACCAATCCGCGTTCAACAGTTGGCACTTCAACAGAAATTTACGACTATTTAAAATTAATTTTTGCCAGAATTGGAAAAACCTATTCGCCTGTTTCTGGGAATGAAGTTAAAAAAGAAACCGTAACAGATGTGATCAATTACATCAAAAGTTTGGCTGTAAATACCAAAGTATTGCTTTTGGCGCCCGTTCATATTCCGGAAGAAAGAAGTTTATTGCAAACCTTAAAAATATTGGCGCAGCAAGGTTATTCCAGAATAAAATACAAAGGCGAAATTGTTAGAATTGAAGACGTTGACACGGAAATTGAGCACGATTTTTATTTGGTGATCGACCGTATTGTGGTTCAGGAGGATGAAGATTTTTATAACCGCTTGGGCGATGCTGTGCAAACTGCTTTTTTTGAAGGAAATGGCGAATGCATTATTGAAGACGTGAAAGCCGAAAAACAAACAACTTTTAACAACAAGTTTGAATTTGACGGCATTCAATTTTTGGAGCCGAACACACATTTATTCAGTTTTAACAATCCGTACGGCGCTTGTCCGGCCTGCGACGGTTTTGGAAATGTGATTGGTATTGATGAAGATTTGGTGATTCCAAATACTTCCCTGTCCATTTATGAAAATGCTATTTTGCCATGGAAAACAGATTCATTTGCACAATATAAAAACGACCTGATTGACAATGCGTACAAATTTGACATTCCAATCCACAAACCTTGGTTTCAGCTTTCAGAAGATCAAAAACTGCTTATTTGGAACGGCAATAAATCTTTTCAGGGAATTCACGATTTTTTCAAACATTTAGAAGAAAAAAGCTATAAAATTCAATATCGCGTGATGCTTTCCCGCTATCGCGGAAAGACAAAATGTGCGGTTTGCAACGGAAAAAGATTGAGGCCAGAAACCAACAACATTAAAATTGACCACAAAAATATCAGTGAACTGGTCGATTTACCTTTGAATGAACTGGCCAATTTCTTTAAAAACATACAACTTAATAGTTACGACCAGCAAATTGCCAAACGATTGCTGACAGAAATCAACAACCGATTGCAATTTTTAAATGATGTGGGTTTAAGTTATTTAACCTTAAACAGAACTTCAACAACCTTGTCCGGCGGTGAAAGTCAGCGCATTAACCTGGCAACTTCTTTGGGAAGCAGTTTGGTTGGCTCTATGTACATTTTAGATGAACCAAGCATTGGATTACATCCAAAAGATACAGAAAGATTGATAAAAGTATTGAAGGATTTGCGCAATTTGGGAAATACCGTTATTGTGGTTGAACATGATGAAGATATTATGAAAGCGGCCGATTATATTATTGATATTGGCCCTGAAGCCGGAACTTTTGGCGGTGAAATTGTGGCCGAAGGAAATTATGATGAAATTTTAAAATCCGAATCGCTGACGGCAAAATACTTAAATCATCAGCTAAAAATTGAAGTTCCAAAAGTCAGAAGGAAATCCAACCAAATCATTGAAGTGATTGGCGCCCGGGAACACAATTTAAAAAATATCAATGTCACCTTTCCCCTAAATTGTTTAACCGTGGTTACGGGAGTTTCGGGAAGCGGAAAAAGCACGTTGGTCAGCAAAATATTATATCCGGCAATTCAAAAACAATTGGGCGGTTATGGTGAAAAAGTGGGCCAGTTTACCGAGTTAAAAGGTGCGGTAAAAACCATAGAAAACATTGAGTTTGTCAACCAAAATCCAATCGGGCGCTCAAGCCGCTCAAATCCGGTCACTTACGTGAAAGCATTCGATGATATCCGTACCTTATTTGCTGCAGAAAAATTATCAAAAATAAGAAATTATCAGCCAAAACACTTTTCATTTAATGTGGAAGGCGGCAGGTGCGAAACGTGCAAAGGCGACGGCGAAGTGACCATTGAAATGCAATTTATGGCCGATGTGCATTTGGAATGTGAAGCCTGTAATGGAAAACGATTCAAAAAAGAAGTGTTGCAGGTGACTTTTCAGGGAAAATCCATCAACGATGTTTTAAACAGCACCATTGATGATGCAGTTGCTTTTTTCACAAAACATAAAGAAACTAAAATTGCCAAAAAATTAAAACCGCTGCAAGATGTGGGATTGGGCTATGTTACTTTGGGACAATCGTCCTCGACCCTTTCGGGCGGTGAAGCGCAGCGCATTAAACTGGCTTCCTTTTTAGTGAAAGGAACGCGGCAGGACAAATCGCTTTTTATTTTTGATGAACCAACCACGGGTTTGCATTTTCACGACATCAAAAAACTCTTGAAATCCTTTAATGCACTCATAGAAAACGGACATTCCATTATTGTGATTGAGCACAATATCGATTTGATAAAATGTGCCGATTACATTATTGATTTGGGCAAAGAAGGCGGAAAACTTGGCGGTGAGCTCATTTTTCAGGGAACGCCGGAAGATCTTATAAAATGTAAAAATTCCTATACCGCGCCGTATTTGGCTGAGAAATTAAAGTAAGTGCATAGAGTTTAAAGTGCCTAAAATGCCTAAAGTTAAGCTGTTCTAAATTTTTTTATTAATTTAACTCAAAAAACTTTTAACTCTAAGTACTCCAAACTCTAGGCACTTTAAGTACTTTTTATTTAATAATTACTGTTTGGTTTCAGCATTCAACGTTTCCAGCTTGCTTTTTGCCAACACAAATTCAGGATACAATTTTAAGGCGCGCTCAAAACTTAGTTTTGCTTCCGCATTTTTGTTTAAACTAATTCCAATAATCCCTTCCAAATAAGCAATGGCAGCTTTTAAATCAACATTTTGGTTGTAATTTTTGTTTACCTGAAAAGTAATTTTCACTTTTCCGTCATCAGGAAGTTTGTCCGCCTTTTTTATCGATGCATAAGCTTCCTCAAATTTACTCATTCCAAATTGCAATCCGGCCAATTTATAAGCGTGATAATTGTTATTGGTTTTTGTAAATAAATTCTGATAAGCTTCAATAGCTTTTTCGGCTGCGCCCATAGATTCTAAGGAAATTGCGTTCATTTCCATCAAATCCAAATTTCCCGGATTACTTTTCAAAATATCGTTGGTCACCAAAAAACATGAAATAAAATTCCGGTCGTTAAAATACAAATAGGCCAAACTGTCTTTATAAACACTTTTTGGGCCTTCCAGCAAAATAATGGAATACATGGCATTGGCAGCAACAGTTTTATCTCCAAACGCCAAAGCCTGCTTCAACTTTTGTTGTTCAAATGCAACGCCGTTAGCGGTTTGCGCCACTGCAGCAGCAGCAATTACAAAAGAAATTATGGTAAAAATACGTTTCATCAATTTTAGTTTAAACATTAAGGGGCGAAATTATCAAAATAAACCTAAAAACAAAGATTTTACTAAAATAAATTTATTTTGGGTGTTCCCCTGCGGGTCGGGCTTTTCGCTGCAATCTTTCATTGCGTCTCGCAATAAAAGTATTTCCGCTGCAATCCCTAACACAAATTGAATTTACGAATTAAGATTTTAGATTTTTTCCACAAAAAAAGGTCTGAAAAACAGACCTTTAATTTTGGGTGGAAGACCGGGTTCGAACCGGCGACCCTCGGTACCACAAACCGATGCTCTAACCAGCTGAGCTACAACCACCATATAACTTGCGGATGCAAATGTAAAACATTTCTGTTTTTCTGCAAACATTTTTACACTAAATTATCAAAAGAATTTACTGCCACATAACGCTCTGTATTGAAGCCTTCTGCAGACTCCACGCCTACCAATCGACCCAAATCCTGTGCCCTGTACTTCACGCTGTCCAAAAAGTTTTTGCTTGAAATTGGCGAGGTTGGTTCTTTGCTGTTTGGGTCATAGAACTGGGAGCTGTACGCTTTTACTGCTTCCATTTTTTTGTCCATGAATCCCGAAACATCCACCACAAAATCTGGCACCAAATTTTTCCATTGAATATAATGATAAACAAACTTAGGTCGCCAGGCATCTTGCTTTACACCATTTAGTTTGGTTTCAACTTTCACCAAACCCGATAAAAAACAAGCATCGGAAACCAATTTACTTCCTTTTGAATGATCAATATGACGGTCATCAATAGCATTGCACAGCACAATTTCTGGTTTGTATTTGCGTATTATTTTAATAATCTCCAATTGGTGTTTTTCATCATTCACGAAAAAACCATCGGCAAAACCCAAATTTTCCCTGATTTCAACCCCTAAAATTTTCGCGCCATTTTTTGCTTCTTCCGCCCTTATTTCAGCAGAACCTCTTGTGCCTAATTCTCCTTTGGTCAAATCTAAAATTCCAACTTTTTTTCCAAGAGAAATTTCTTTTGCAATAGTTGCTCCGCATCCCAATTCCACATCATCCGGATGTGCGCCTATTGCTAAAATTGCTAACTTCATAATTAAATTTTCTTTAATTTTTATGCAAATATAGTACATTTTTTGAGGTCAGAAGTTTGCAAAAACACCTTCATATTAAAACATCTTAAGAAATAATTTCAACAAAAGGATTATTTTCACACATAAATGGTATATAATTATTAATAAATGGTAAAAAAATTTGGTCAATTAAAATTGTTTAATTACCTTAGCATTAGGAATTTAAAAAAAACTAACCCCTAAATCCCAAAGACGATGAAAAAATCAGCTCTTTTATTCGCATTTCTGTTGGCTCTTTCGCCTATCGCCCATTCACAAATTTCAGATTTAGAGAAAAGTGCATTGTTGGATTTATATAAATCAACAAAAGGAACAACTTGGAATATCAACTGGGATTTGACCAAAGATGTTGCAACTTGGAACGGCATCATTGTTGAAAATAATACCGTGACCGAAATTAATTTAAGCATGAATAATTTAACCGGCCCAATTCCTGCCACAATAGGTAATTTAAAATCGTTGCGCCATTTAAATTTAGGCTTCAATAAAATAAGCGGTTTAATTCCAACCGAACTTGCAACCATCGAATCTTTGGTTACAATCCAATTATTTATGAATCAGATAGAAGGTCAAATTCCTTCAGCGATAGGAAATTTAAAGAACCTAAAAGAATTGGTTTTATTCAATAATTTTATTACTGGAAGTTTACCTGAATCTATTTACGACATCGCAACTCTTGAAGTATTGCATGTAAGCAGCAATAAATTAACCGGGGCAATTTCACCGTCCATTGAAAATTTAAAACACTTAAAAACTTTGAGTTTGTTTGACAATGCAATGAATGGAACGCTTCCTAAACAAATTGGCACCTTAACGAATTTAACCGAACTTTCTTTGGCCAACAATTCATTTAAAGGAGAAATTCCAACAGAATTTAACCAGCTTTCAAAATTGGAAACATTGTTGTTATTCAATAACAAATTTACTGGCCAAATAAGTCCGTCAATACAAAATTTACCCAAAATTAAAAACCTTGAATTCAACAACAATCCCAATGATGTTGAAATTTCTTCAAGTGCGGCACACCCAATAACACAAATAACTTTAATTCCCCAATAAAAATTGTTTGAATAATTATTTACAAGAAAAGAGGCTGTTTAACGGCCTCTTTTTTTGTTTCCTCTTATAATTTATCTAATGAAATGGGCGTCTTTTTATCATTCCGCCTTTGGTGTCTTTTATTGGATATTGAATCACAAATGCGGCATGATCAATTTTATCGACTTCCAAAAGTAATCGAGAAACTTCCAGTCGGGTAATTACGCAAAACAATATTTTCCGGTCGGGCATTGCATTTCCTTTAGTGCCATAACCACCGTCAGATTTTAATACTGTTACGCCTCGTTCCAGGTTTGTTGCAATCATTTCCTTTATTTCTTCAGCATCATCAGAAACAATCATAACACCAATGTATTCTTCAATTCCATTGATGATAAAATCTACTGTTTTAGATGCCGAAAAGTAAGTCAACATCGAATACATCGCAGTTTCAACGCTAACGATTAATGCTGCAATTACAAAAAGTACAACATTAAATATGGCAATAAAGTCTCCTACAGTTAAACTTGACTTTCTGCTTACGGAAATGGCCAGTACTTCCGTACCGTCAATTACAGCACCGCCACGAATTGAAAATCCTATTCCGGCACCTAAAAAGAAACCTCCAAAAACAGCAATTAATAATTTGTCGGCAGTAATTACAGGCAGGTGAATAAAGTGCACCAATGAAGCCAAGGCGATAATTGCCAAAGTGCTTTTAACAGCAAAAGAAATAGAAATTTGTTTTGCCCCCAACAAAATGAATGGCAAATTGATTAAAACTATTAAAACGGAAAGGTTAAATCCGGTCAGAATTCGAAGCAATAAAGAAACACCCATCGCTCCGCCATCCAAAAAATTATTGGGGAACAAAAAGCCTTTCAGACCGATACTTGCCAATATTACGCCAAAAGATATGAAAACAAAATCCTTAATATTACTTCTTAAAACATGTTTCCTTGCCGAATTGCTTCCGTTTATTGTTAATTGTTTATTCATATATTATATTATGGTAACTTTTTGCCAAGGTAAATAAAATTACTGCTTAACTTCGTATTGAAATCACTAAAATAGATGGTTTTATGCTTATTTTTCGCCATTTTTTCTGTTACCGCTAACTATTTTAGAGAGAATTCCCTTTTGATTTGTAAACTCCGACCACAATACCCCACCAACATGAAGAATGATAAATGCAATCAGATAATATATTGAGAGCGCGTGAATTTCTTCCATCGGATTTTTTAATTCCTTTGGTCCAAATTTTATCAATAACCCTGTGGAAAGCGAGATCACCACACATCCATAGAAAATTAAATAAACCCAATTCTGAAACTTTTCTTTCAAAATTAATTCTTTGTTAAATGGATTTTGGAATTTCATTTCTCCAAAGAAGGGAAGAAAAAATCGTATGCAAAACAAGCCTGTCAACACATAACCCAAGTAAATATGCCAATCCCACATAGGCTGTCTAATTTTTTTGGCAAGTACAATAAGTTGGTCTTGCGTTAAAGTTTGATCGGTAGTATTCAGATAGTTTTGAATAATCTCAGCCACGCTATTCTTGTTCATCCAAGTTAACCTAAGGAAGATGGTAATTAACAATAAAACCATGCTAATGGCTATTGACCAATGTATGATTCTGTAAACTGAGGAATAGTTTTTATTTTTCATGTGCATTATTTTATATAAACGGCAACAATCTTTTATGCTTTCAGTGAATATGGCAATTTTATAATTTCCAAATACAATTAAATTCTTTTTATAAAAAACGAAAATTGCCAAATATTCATTGCATATAAAAGTACTAAAAAAACGTGAGAAACGGGTTCAATTTTAGTAGTTTAATAATAAAAATCAACTAATTTAGAATACATTAGAACAATTTTAAATAGTATCCCACAAAAATAAGCCTCGCTTAAATCACTTTAAACGAGGCTGTTTTATGAATTTTAAAAAAGAAGTTAATTTTAGTTTGCTTCTTTTTTTAATATAATATTTCAAGCAAATAAAAACCCTGTGGCGTATGCAACAGGGTTTTAGTTTTTTACTTTTTTTGTTGTTGTTTTAGTCTGTCGTTCAAAATTTTAACCCATTTTTCAATGGTGAGAATTTCTCCGCTCAGTTGCGTATTTTCTTCTGAATTGTAAAAAACCAAAAATTCATCTTGTTTTTTCTTTTCCAAAAATGAAAATTGTAATTCCAGCTTATCGATTGTATTATAGTTATCGTCACTATGACCAGTTTTAACCACCTTGCAAGCTTTAACTTCTTCAAGATTAATGTGTTGAGCTATTTCATTTTCGGGTGTTTTTCTTAAAAAGAAAAGTTGATTGGCTTTTTCGTCAAGCCCTATTGCAAATTCTTCGAATAATTCATGCATTGAAATTTTGAAATTGTGATTGTTTGCGATGCCTGTTAATTTCAGCAATAATTGTTTTTCTTTCTTTTTTCTGCTTCTGACCATTAATACAAATGGCAACACGCAAGCGGTTAATATAATAATCCCTACTATTAAGGTTCCTGTATCCATTTTAAAATTATTTTGATTTTATGAAATATTTGTTCAGGTTTTGTTGAGATACCAAACCTGCAAAAAATCAATTGAGTTGTCCAATAAAGACAATCAATGTTTTAGAATGAGTTACCAAAAGTAATGAAAGGGAAAAATTATGTTTGCTTTGCGGTACTTAATCCGAAAGTTTTTTGAGATAGAAATGTACTGGCTAAACTCGTTGGCAATAAATTGTTCCCTAATTTTTACAATTGCCAAAAACTCACTGAATGAATTTTTAAAAGTAAATGGCGGTGTATTGTTGTAAGGATTTGCTAAACTTTCAGACTGGGAAGTATTAGAAAACAATTTTACTGAAACTGTGGAAGCTGTCTTTTCCTTTTCAGAATCTGATTTATTTATGAAATCTGAGTTTTGTGAAATGTTGCCTTCAAAACTAATTGTTGCACAATAAAGCGCAATTAACAATGCAATTCCTGAGATTTTAAACAAATTTTTCACGGCGCTAATATAGAATGAAATTCCATTTATTCATAAAAATATTTTATCATTATTTTGAAAATATAATTATTGGAAGTTGCCGCTAAAAAAGTCAATAAAAAATATTTATAAAATTTTCATTTTATTTAACAAAAATACAAAATATGTTAATTTTATTAAATTATTTTAATTAAATGATGAATTTTTATTTGAAAAATATTTATTTCTTTGAAATATCAATAAAGTTAATCTAAGCTACTACAACTAGGTGAATTACGTTAACCCAAAATTGAAACTTGAAATTGCGCCAAATACTTTAATAACTGAACAAAGTTCAATTATGGCAAAAACCAGTTTATTTAGTATCTGTTAAAAATTGTAACGAAAACTAAACAAATAATTTGATTGCGTAAAATGATATAAATCATTTAAAATAAAAACTTTAGCATTTAATTTTGTGTAAACCTCATTTAAAAAAACACATCATTAATCCAATAATCTAAAATCATATCCTAATGGAATCGCTCGAAAAAGTTAAAACAAGAGTATTTAAATTTGGAAATAAATCCGCCGATGGCAATACCAAAATGAAAAACTTGCTTGGTGGCAAAGGCGCTAACCTTGCGGAAATGAGTTTAATAGGAATTCCGGTTCCGCCCGGGTTTACAATCACTACAGAAGTTTGTGCGGAATATAATCTGCTGGGAAAAGAAGCCGTAATTGGCATAATAACCTCAGAAGTGGAACAAGCCATAGAAAATATTGAAAAAATAATGGGCGCTAAATTTGGCGATAAAGAAAACCCGTTATTGGTTTCTGTGCGATCAGGCGCAAGAGCTTCCATGCCGGGAATGATGGATACTGTTTTAAATTTAGGCTTAAATGATGACGCTGTTATTGGAATTGCAAAAAAAGCTAACAATGAACGTTTTGCTTGGGATTCCTATCGTCGTTTTATTCAAATGTATGGAGATGTTGTGTTGGGAATGAAACCTGAAACTAAAGAAGATATAGATCCTTTTGAAGAAATTATGGAGGATTTGAAAGAAAAAAAAGGCATTAAATTGGATACTGAATTTACGGTTCAGGATTTAAAAACCCTCGTAAAAGATTTTAAAGTTGCCGTAAAAAAACGAACAGGCCACGATTTTCCCACAAATCCTTGGGACCAGCTTTGGGGTGCCGTGATTGCTGTTTTCAATAGCTGGAATGGAGACCGAGCTGTTTATTACAGAAAAATGCACAACTATCCGGATGATTGGGGAACCGCAGTAAGCGTGCAGGCGATGGTTTACGGAAATATGGGAAATCAATCGGGCACGGGCGTTTGTTTTACGCGTGATGCCGCAACGGGCGAAGATCAGTTCAATGGCGAATATTTGATTAATGCACAAGGTGAAGATGTTGTTTCCGGTGCAAGAACGCCACAACAAATCACTTTATTAGGTTCCATGCGCTGGGCAAAATTGGCCAGGGTTGAAGAAGCCGACAGGGCTGAAAATTATCCTTCCTTAGAAGAATTAATGCCTGAAATTTATGGAGAACTCAATGAATATCAGCAAAAACTTGAAGACCATTACCGTGATATGCAAGATATGGAGTTTACCATTCAGGAAGGTAAACTTTGGATGCTTCAAACCAGAAACGGAAAACGCACAGGCGCTGCTATGGTGAAAATTGCCATGGACTTATTAAAAGAGGGTTTAATTACCGAAAAAGAAGCGATTTTACGCATAGAACCTAATAAATTAGATGAATTGTTACATCCCGTTTTTGACCCAAAAGCTTTGAAAAAAGCCAGCATAATTGCGCAAGGCTTGCCCGCTTCTCCCGGTGCGGCAAGCGGTCAGTTGGTTTTCTTTGCGGATGAAGCACATAAATATAAAAATTCGATTTTGGCACGAATTGAAACTTCACCAGAAGATTTGGAAGGCATGAATATCGCCAATGGAATTTTAACGGCGCGCGGCGGTATGACTTCACACGCAGCAGTTGTTGCACGCGGTATGGGAAAATGCTGTATTTCCGGAGTTGGCGCTTTAAAAATTGATTATAAAACCCGCACAATGGGAATTAATGGAAAAGTATACCATGAAGGCGACTGGATTTCATTAAACGGTTCTGTAGGTAATATTTATGAAGGAAATTTAGCAACTGTTGAACCTGAATTGTGTGGCGAATTTGGGGAGATTATGATGTTGGCCGATAAATTTGCGACTATGAAAGTAAGAACAAATGCCGATACGCCAAATGATGCAAAAATTGCACGTAATTTTGGCGCGCAGGGAATCGGGCTTACCAGAACAGAGCACATGTTTTTTCATGAAGATCGCATTAAAGCCATGCGCGAAATGATTTTAGCGGAAAATGTGGAAGGAAGAAAAGCCGCTTTGGTAAAACTGCTCCCAATGCAACGCAGCGATTTTGAAGGAATATTTGAAGCGATGAAAGGATTTCCGGTAACCATCCGTTTGTTAGATCCGCCATTACACGAATTTGTTCCTCACGAATTGGCGCAACAGAAAGAATTGGCACTAGAAATGAATGTTTCTTTAAATTTCATACAAAATAAAGTGGCGGAATTGGCAGAATTCAATCCGATGTTGGGTCATAGAGGTTGCCGATTGGGAAATACCTATCCGGAAATTACCGAAATGCAAACACGGGCAATTATTGAAGCTGCCTTAAATTTAAAAACCATCGGAATTAAAGCCGTGCCTGAAATTATGGTTCCTTTAATTGGAACGTTGAAAGAATATATCGCGCAAGAAGATATCATCAGATCCACCGTAAACAAAGTGTTTGAGGAAAGAAACGACACCATTCCCTATTTGGTTGGTACGATGATTGAAATCCCGCGAGCCGCTTTAACAGCCGATTTAATTGCGCAACGTGCCGAATTTTTCTCTTTTGGAACCAACGATTTAACCCAAATGACCTTTGGATATTCCCGTGACGATTCAGCAAAATTTTTGCCGATATATTTAGAAAAAGGGATTTTATCGGTAGATCCTTTCGATGTTTTAGACCAGGAAGGCGTTGGACAATTGGTTAAAATGGGAACAGAAAAAGGCAGAAGCACAAAACCAAACCTAAAAGTCGGTATTTGTGGCGAACACGGCGGCGAGCCAAGTTCTATCGCATTTTGCCATAACACAGGTTTAGACTATGTAAGCTGCTCTCCGTTTAGAGTCCCAATAGCAAGAGTTGCCGCTGCGCAGGCTGCGATAAAGTAATATTTTTTAGTTATCGGTTTAAATGTTACACGTTATTGGTTTTAACTTTTAACGTATAACATTTAACATATAACTTTTAACATTTAACTTTAAAAATTTACCTTCGCATTATGATTAATACTGTAATTCTTGGCGGTGGAAATGTGGCCTGGCATTTAACGAATGCATTGTTGCAAAACAGTGAAGTAAATGTTGTTCAGGTTTACAATAGAAGTTTGGAAAAAATTAGCTGCTTTAAAAACAATACCTCAATCACAAACAATTTGTCGGAATTAAAAGATGCCGATGTTTACATTCTTGCAGTTTCCGACAATGTTATTTCTGAGCTTTCATCAGCCTTAATTTTAAAAAACAAATTGGTGGTGCATACTTCGGGAAGTATGGCGATGGACGAGCTTAAATCAATTTCCAATAAAGGCGTTTTTTATTTGTTGCAAACATTTTCCAAAGAAAGGAAAATCGATTTTTCAACCGTTCCAATTTGTATTGAAGCCGAAACTGATGCAGATTTATTGCTTTTAGAAACTTTGGCAAAATCAATTTCAAAAAATTGTTATCAAATAAATTCCAATCAGCGTAAAAGTTTGCATTTGGCTGCCGTATTTGTGAATAATTTTGTGAATCATTTGTACCAAATCGGCCATGAGATTTGTGAACAAAATAAGGTTCCTTTTGAAATATTGCTTCCTTTAATACTGGAAACGGCAAATAAAATAACTACTTTGCCTCCACTTGAAGCACAAACCGGACCCGCAAAACGAAACGATACCAAAACCATTGAAAAACATACCGCAATGCTCACTAAAAATCAGCAGGAAATTTATACATTGCTCACAAAATCAATCTACAATACCTATGGAGAAAAGTTATAAAGAACTCATGCCCCAAATCACCACCTTTATTTTTGATGTTGATGGCGTACTCACGAACGGAAATGTTAGGGTTACAGAAACCGGTGAATTACTTCGCGAAATGAATATTAAAGATGGTTATGCGCTTAAAACTGCATTAAGCGCCGGTTATCGTGTTTGCATTATTTCCGGCGGAACCAACGAAGGCGTTCGATCAAGATTTATCGCTTTGGGGATTACAGATATTTATTTGGGAACGCACCATAAAACAGACCAGTTTAAAGATTACACGGAATTGTACGACATTAAACCAGAACAAGTTTTGTATATGGGTGATGACATTCCCGATTATCAGGTGATGAAACTCGTTGGATTGCCTTGTTGCCCGAAAGACGCCGTTCCAGAAATTCAGGAAATTTCCCGATATATTTCCCAAAAAAAAGGCGGAAATGGCTGTGTTCGTGATGTGATTGAACAAGTTTTAAAAGTTCAAGGGAAATGGAATTTTCAATTCGATGCCAAACTTTTTTAATTTATATCAAATGAAAAAAATACTGCTTATTTTTATTTTATTCCTTTCCATTACAAGTCACTCCCAATCAATTATTGGAAAATGGAAAACCATTGATGATGAAACAGGTAAAGAAAGATTCATTGTTGAAATTTACGAATCCGAAGGAAAGATTTATGCGAAAATTGTAAAATTATTGGTAAAAAGTGAAGAAAATCGCGTTTGTGAAAATTGCAAAGACGTCAATAAAAACAAACCACTTAAAGGAATGATCATTATAAACGGATTGACCAAAGATGGTGACGAATGGAATGGCGCCAAAATACGCGACCCAAAAACAGGAAAAGAGTACAAATGTTACATCACCTTAGAAGAACCCAACAAATTAAAAGTACGCGGTTATTTGGGTTTTGCATTGTTGGGAAGAACTCAATATTGGTATAAAGTTAAGCAGTAACAACGCTAATTTTTCTTATTCAACATAGGCACAAATTTAAATTTGCCCAATTCGTGCTTTTCAAAATCTTTTTCACTGGTTCTGATGTATAAAGTCATAATTTGTTCTTCATCACCAATTGGAATTACCAGCCTTCCTCCTATTTTTAACTGGCTTAACAAAGCATTTGGAACAAAAGGCGCTCCGGCAGTCACTATAATTCCGTCAAAAGGAGCATCTTCCGGCAATCCTTTATAACCATCGCCAAAAATTATTTTTTTTGGTTTGTAACCAAGTTTCGGCAAAAATAATTTTGTTTTTTTAAACAATTCCTGCTGACGCTCAATGGTGTAAACTTTTGCGCCCATTTCCAATAAAACAGCCGTTTGATAACCCGAACCCGTTCCAATTTCCAAAATTTGATGATTCTCACGAACCTGCAGCAATTCCGTTTGAAAAGCAACCGTATAAGGTTGGGAAATAGTTTGGTCAGATCCAATGGGAAACGCTTTATCCTGATAGGCAAAATCGGCAAAACTGGAATCCAAAAACAAGTGCCGTGGCACATTTCCCAACGCCATCAACACATTTTTGTCTGTGATTCCCTTCTGTGCAATTATTTTTACCAGCTGATTTCTAAGCCCGTTATGCTTGTATGTGTCCTTCACTATTCCCTAAAATTTGAGTGTCTAAAAATAGGAATAAATGCCTAAAGATTGTTACTTTTACCTGCATAAAAATTAACGACTTTAATTATGCTGAAAGCAGGAGTTTTAGGTGCTGGACATCTTGGCAAAATTCATTTAAAATTAATAAATCAATCAGATAAATACGAATTGGCAGGTTTTTTCGATCCCATCAAAGAAAACGCAGAAAAAGTTGAAAAGGAATTTGGATATAAATCATTTAGTTCGATTCAGGAATTAATTGATGCCGTTGATGTTGTTGATATTGTAACGCCAACACTTTCTCATTTCGACTGTGCGAAAGAAGCCATAGAAAAAGGAAAACATGTTTTTATTGAAAAACCAATCACCAAAACTGTTGAAGAAGCTGAAATTCTTATTGACCTTCTAAAAAAACACAACGTAAAAGGGCAGGTTGGCCACGTAGAACGCTTTAATCCGGCTTTTACCGCAGTGAAAGAGTCCATCCACAATCCGATGTTTATTGAAACGCACCGGTTGGCCGAATTCAATCCGAGAGGAACCGATGTTCCCGTGGTATTGGATTTAATGATTCACGACATCGACATTATTTTGAGTGTGGTGAAATCAAAAGTGAAAAGCGTAAATGCCAGCGGCGTTTCCATTTTGAGTGATACGCCAGACATTGCAAATGCGCGCATTGAATTTGAAAACGGCTGTGTCGCCAATTTAACCGCCAGCAGAATTTCTTTGAAAAATATGCGCAAAACACGCTTTTTTCAGCGTGATGCCTATATTGCTGTTGATTTCTTTGAAAAAGCAACAGAAGTTGTCAGAATGAAAGATGCGCCTGAAAATCCGGGCGATTTCGATATGATTTTACAAAATGCTGAAGGTTTAAAAAAGCAAATCTATTTTGAAAATCCGAAAATTGCTGCCAACAATGCCATTTTAGACGAACTGGAAACTTTTGCCGATGCCATCAATAACAACACAACGCCGATTGTAACTTTGGAACAAGCGACAGAAGCGCTTCGCGTTGCACAAATGATCATTAACGATTTTTAACATGGATATTTACCAAGTTGACGCTTTTACAAACAAGGTTTTCAAAGGAAATCCCGCTGCTGTTTGTCCGTTGGAAAAATGGATTTCGGCAGATTTAATGCAGGCCATTGCTGAAGAAAACAATTTGTCGGAAACAGTTTTCTTCGTAAAAAATGGAAATTCATTCGACATTAAATGGTTTACGCCAACTTGCGAAGTAGATTTGTGCGGCCATGCAACTTTGGCTGCGGCACATATTATCTTCACCGAATTAAACTGCAAAGAAAAACAGCTCACATTTAATTCAAAAAGCGGAAAACTGACTGTTACAAAAGCAGCAGATTGGTATACGTTAAATTTTCCTTCAGAAGAAATTTCAGCAATTGAAACACCTGAACTTTTAAAACAAGCGCTAAATGTTCCTGTTTTAAAAAGCTATAAAGGAAAAGGAAAATTGCTGGTTGAATTGGAGAATGAAACGGTTATTAAAAATTTAGCGCCAAAATTCAATTTATTGGCTCAAATAGCAGCAAACATGATTATTGTTACTTCAAAAGGTGATCATGTAGATTTTGTTTCTCGCGTTTTTGCGCCAAACCTGGGCATAAATGAAGATCCGGTAACAGGTTCAGCGCATACTTTGCTGATTCCTTATTGGACAAAAAAGCTGCATAAAATCAAATTAGAAGCTGTACAACTCTCAAAAAGAACCGGATATTTGAAATGCGAATTTTTAAATGACCGCGTTGAAATGAGCGGACAAGCAGTTACTTATTTAAAAGGAAAATTAATTATATAATCACATCCCGCATTGGCGGGACAAGTTAAAATCTGTATAACAAATAACATTTAAAATGAAAAATATAGCTGTTATTGGCGCCGGAACAATGGGAAATGGAATTGCCCACGTTTTTGCCCAAAATAAATACAAAGTGCATTTAATTGATGTTTCCCAGGAAGCTTTAGATCGCGGCTTGGCCACCATTGTTAAAAATTTGGATCGTTTGGTCGATAAAGGAACCATCACTGCGGAAATTAAAGCCCAAACGCTTGCCAATATCACAACTTTCACATCAATTTCTGATGGCGTTAAAAATGTGGATTTGGTGGTTGAAGCCGCCACAGAAAATGTGGATTTAAAATTAAAAATATTCAAACAAATTGATGAAGAAGCGCCAGAAAACGCCATTTTGGCTTCCAACACTTCTTCCATTTCAATCACTAAAATTGCATCGGTAACAAAACGACCTGAAAAAGTGATAGGAATGCACTTTATGAATCCGGTGCCGATTATGAAATTGGTTGAAATCATTAGAGGTTATAACACTTCTGATGAGGTGACCAAAACCATTATGGAACTTTCAGGTAATCTACAAAAAATTCCTGTGGAAGTCAATGACTATCCCGGATTTGTGGCCAACCGAATTTTAATGCCGATGTTAAATGAAGCCATAGAAACTTTGTACAATGGCGTTGCCGGCGTTTATGAAATTGACACGGTGATGAAATTGGGAATGGCGCACCCAATGGGACCATTGCAATTAGCCGATTTTATTGGGCTGGATGTGTGCTTGTCTATTTTAAACGTGATGTATAACGGGTTTAAAAATCCAAAATATGCGCCTTGTCCGCTTTTGGTGAATATGGTGCAGGCCGGAAAATTGGGAATAAAATCGGGTGAAGGTTTTTACGATTATTCAGAATCAAAGAAAGCGGAGAAAATCGCAAAACAGTTTCAATAAAATATTTGGAATATTTACGGAAATTCAATAAAAAAGCCGCTAAAAGCGGCTTTTCTATTAATTATATTCTTTTTCTTCTTTTCGGATTTTGATCCGATCCAAAAGTACTTTTAGCTGTTGTTCCTGGAGCACCCGGACGTTTTCTTCCAAATCCGCCAAAATCGGTTTTAGGTTTTCTCTCGCCGTCTCCAGCTCTTTTTCTGTCGTTGCCTCTATCGCTGTCGCCGGTTCTTTTTCTTGGACCTCTATCGCTGCCTCTGCTGCTCTCTCCTCCACGAAAGCCTCCGCCTCCGCCGCTTCTTGCCTGGCCGGTACGTTGTTTGGTGGTAATTTCAACATTCACATTTCTTCCTTCAAAGTCAACATCATTTCCTTCAAAAGCGCTCATCGTTTCTTTTTCGTAGGTTTTATCCAATTCGAAGAACGAAAAAGTGTCCAATATTTCAATTTGTCCGATTTCAATATTTTTGGCAATTCTTTGGTCATTGATCAAACCAATCAATCTGGCCGGATTTAACTTGTCTTTTTTACCGATATTGATAAAGAAACGCGTCATATTTTCATCGTCCCTGCGTTTGCTTCCTCTATCAGAATTTCTGTCAACACCTCTCATATGCTCACTGTCATTTAAATCAGGTGCATTTTGATAGTAAGTTAAAAAAGTATTGAATTCAATCGAAACAAACTTTTTAATCAGTTCTTCGCGGTCCAAATCTTTTAGTTTGTCGTAAATAGAAGGCAAAAAACCACTGATTTCAGTCTCGTTCACTTTAATGTCCTGAACTTTATCAATCAATTTTAACAATTGATTTTGACAAATTTCTTTTCCTGTTGGAATTGGCGTACTTATGAATTTTTTGCCTATCAATCTTTCAATTGGGCCTAATTTACCTTTTTCTCTTGCGGTAACAATGGCGATTGAAATACCTTCTTTACCGGCACGGCCTGTTCTTCCGCTACGGTGCGTGTAAGATTCAATTTGGTCCGGAAGTTTGTGGTTGATAACGTGCGTTAAATCGGTTACATCCAATCCTCTTGCGGCAACATCCGTCGCAACCAATATCTGCAACGTTTTGTTACGGAATTTTTCCATAACGCTGTCTCGTTGCGCTTGTGATAAATCGCCGTGAAGCGCATCAACATTGTATCCGTCGCTGATTAATTTATCGGCAACTTCTTGTGTTTCTCTTCTTGTTCTGCAAAAAATGATGCTATAAATATCTGGATTCACATCGGCAATTCTTTTTAATGCAGCATACCTGTTTCTTTCCGAAACAACATAATATTGATGAGAAACCTGATCGGTTCCTTTATTTTTTTCGCCTGCGCTAATTTCAATAGGATTCCTCAAATACGCTTTAGCGATTCCTTCAACTTCTTTTGGGAATGTTGCGGAAAACAACAATGTTTGCTTTTCTTTTGGGGTAACGGCCAAAATTTTATCCAATTCATCTTTAAAACCCATATTCAGCATCTCATCGGCTTCATCTAAAATAAGCCATTTAAGATTTGATAGTTTTAATTGTTTTCTGTTGATTAAATCAACCGTTCTTCCCGGAGTTCCAACAATAATTTGAACACCTTTATTTAGTTTTCTGACTTGGTCTTCAATGCTGGCACCGCCATAAACGGCAAGTGTTTTAACACCTTTTAAATGTTTTGAAAAATCGGTGATGTTATTGGCAATCTGCAAAGCCAACTCACGTGTTGGCGATAAAATAATTGCTTGCGTATCACCGCTGTTCGCGTCAATTTGCTCCAAAATTGGCAAACTGAAAGCTGCAGTTTTTCCTGTGCCTGTTTGCGCAAATGCTTTTAAATCTTGCTTGGAAGATAATACTTGAGGGATTGCTTTTTGCTGAATTTCAGTTGGGTTTTCATACCCTAAATCAGTCAATGCTTGTAAAATTTGGCTGTTAAGCCCTAGTTCTTTAAATGTCGACATTTCTGTAAATATTATGATCTACAGACGCCCATCTATAAACCGGTTAAAATCGGGTGCAAAAGTACACTTTAAAAGTATACAAATAACATTAATAAAATTTATTTTGATTTATTTCATTTTTAATAACTAGAAAACTGGTATTTGTGCTGGTATCAGGAGTTATGAATTATCATTAATTTTACTTCCGCTTATTGCCCAATAATCAATTTATTTAATTCTGAATCCAAATTTTTTGAATCTAAATTGGCAAATCCATTTTTAACAATTCCAAAATTGTCTATTAATACGGTGCGTGGATACTTGCTGCTTAGGAAATTATGTGCATAACTGTCTTTTGGCAGCATAAATTGATTGTGGATGTTAAGTAATTTTAAGTTGGATTCCTTGCTTAAATCTTTTGGCGAAGTTTGCATATTGATGCCTATAAACGTCAATTCCGGATACCTTTTCTCTAAGAATTTTATGCGGTTCACCAAATAATCGGCAGAAATATAATCGGTTGACCAAAAGTAAATTACGGCATTTTTATTTTTAATGACTTCATTTATGGTAAGCGGAACATTGTTATAAGAAATAATGTCAAAATCTTGAAGCGGCTCCTCTATCGGTATATTATTGCAGTCATTCACCAAATTATTGACCTGTTCAATATCTTCTTTATTGGTGCAATTTGCTAAAAATATATTTAATGCTTCTTCATTTACGCGACAGGCCGATCCACTTTTTAAAAAATCGCTGACCAAAATTCTTTTCAGCAGGATATTTTTAAATTGTTCGGCTTTTATATGTTGGATAACCGCATTTAAAATATTTACGGTGAGGTCATTTTTGGTACTGTCATTTTCTTTAAGCTGGTAACTTATGTTGTATAAATAGCTTACCACATAGTTTTGATAAGGATAAAAGGTAACCAATTGCTCTTCATTTAAACTGATGTTTTTTCTAAAATCATAAAAAGTTTCGGAAACATCGGGGAATTCTTCAAGGTTATAAACGCTTTTGTGGAAATATGGATAAACTTCTTTTAATCGGTACAAAGGAAATTGAATGGCGGTATTTGTGAATTCTTCAAATCCTTTTGAAACAGTAACTTCGTTGGCGAAAAAATCATTATAAACCGCAATTCTTTCTTTGGAAAGTGAATCTATTTTAGCTTGAAATTCTTGTTCATTTAAGTCGAAATTGTGATACATCATTCTTTCCTCCTTCTCATTTTGCAAATATAAATTAATTAAAAATTCATTTTTAGCGCTTCCTTTTCCGCTAAAAACAAGCGATTGGTCAAATTCGCGCGTATTAAGCCGCACCAAAATACTGTCTGATGGCTCTAAATAAATATATTGGAATTCAGTTCCGTGTTTAAATGTATATAAACCGCCCTTGGTTAAAGGAATTTCTTTTAAAAATCGATTGTCTTTATCAAGCAATAAAGTATCAATAACCTTCTCATCTTTTAAAAATAAAACATAATTGGTTTTTGGGTTAATAATTTGTCCACCGAAGTAGGTAGCGGCATTCTCATTGGTTTTTTCGCAACCAATAGTTAAAAATACTAATATGGCATAGGCAATAAATTTCATAAAAGTTTATTTGAAACAAAAATACATACATCTAATTGCCTATGCAGTTAATGAGATGTTAAATATGCCCGTGGAGCTTTTAAAACCTAAAAATTAACATTGATTTTACTATTTTTTTTTAAATCTAATTCACTACTTTTGCAAAAAATTTTAAAACCTTAATTTATAATGCTTTCAGTTTCAAATTTATCTGTTCAATTCGGTAAACGTATTTTATTTGACGATGTTAACACCAAGTTTACTGTCGGAAATTGCTACGGAATTATTGGTGCCAATGGTTCAGGAAAATCAACATTTCTAAAAATCATTTCCGGCAAAATTGACCCAACTGCGGGACAAGTAATTTTGGATAAAGGCAAACGTATGTCTGTTCTTTCCCAAGATCACTTTGCCTTTGACCAATATCAAGTTTTGGATACGGTGATGATGGGCAATAAAAAATTATTCGACCTTAAAAAAGAATTGGATGCCATTTATGCCAAAGAAGATTTTTCTGAAGAAGACGGGATTAAAGCCGGCGAATTGGGTGGCGATTTTGAAGAAATGGGTGGCTGGAATGCCGAAAGTGGTGCAGCAACTTTATTGTCATCATTAGGAATTAAAGAAGATTTGCATTATTCCTTAATGGGAGATATAGACGGTAAAACAAAATTGCGTATTTTATTGGCGCAGGCGTTGTTTGGCAATCCGGATGTATTAATTATGGATGAGCCAACCAACGATCTGGATTTTGAAACCATTGGCTGGTTGGAAAACTTTTTGGCGAATTATGACAATACCGTAATTGTGGTATCGCATGACCGTCACTTTTTAGACGCTGTTTGTACCCATATTTCAGATATAGATTTCGGGAAAATTAACCATTATTCGGGTAACTATTCTTTTTGGTATGAATCGAGCCAATTGGCGGCCAGACAAAGAGCGCAGCAAAGTAAAAAAGCCGAAGACAAAAAGAAAGAACTAGAAGAATTTATTCGCCGGTTCTCTGCCAACGTTGCTAAATCAAAACAAGCGACAAGCCGTAAAAAAATGATTGAAAAGTTGAATGTTGATGAAATAAAACCTTCAAGTCGCAGGTATCCCGCAATTATTTTTGAACGTGAAAGAGAAGCTGGAGACCAAATTTTAAATGTTGAACACTTGTCGAAATCTAATGAAGACGGCGTGTTGTTTAACGATATCAGTTTCATATTAAATAAAGGCGATAAAGTTGCTTTAATTTCAAGAAATTCAAGAGCAGTAACCACTTTCTATGAAGTTTTATACGGAAATGAAAAAGCCGATGACGGTAAATTTCAATGGGGTGTAACCACAAATCAATCCTATTTGCCTTTAGACAATTCGGAATTTTTTAAAGATCCAAACCTAAATTTGGTTGATTGGCTGCGTCAATATGCCAAAACAGAAGAAGAAAGAGAAGAAGTTTATTTAAGAGGATTTTTAGGGAAAATGATTTTCAGCGGCGAAGAAGCTTTAAAAAAATGCAATGTGCTTTCGGGTGGCGAAAAAGTGAGATGTATGCTGTCAAGAATGATGATGGTGAGAGCCAACGTATTGATGTTGGATGAGCCTACAAACCATTTGGATTTAGAATCCATTCAAGCATTTAACAACTCCTTGAAAAACTTTAAAGAAACGGTGCTTTTCACAACTCATGACCACGAATTTGCGCAAACCGTTGCCAATAGAATTATAGAAATTACGCCAAAAGGAGTTATAGACAGGTATTCATCATTTGATGAGTATTTGGATGATCCAAAAATTAAGGAATTAAGAGATATTATGTATTCTTAAATTTTTACTTCAACAAAAAAACCTGCAAAATAGCAGGTTTTTTTTGTTTTAACAAACAATAATATTTGATATACGATTTACGAATTTTTAATTGTCGATCATAAATTGCATTATCCTTTTTTTCTTTTGAAAATATTTTTAATAAATGATTTAGGTGTTGTTTCTTCACCGCCATAGCCACTGGCATATTTTCCATAACCGTAGCCATAACCGTAGCCGTTGCCGTAACCGCCATAGCGTAATTTCATTGTGAAATCATTGAGCACAATGCTAATATTTGAAATCTCTTCTTTAACATATTTTTCGTTAATCATTTTAAGCATTCCTTTTTGGGAATAATTTTGTCTGACGATATAAAGTGTGGAATCAGCATATTTCAAGAGCTCTACAGCATCACTTACCAATCCGATGGGTGGTGTGTCTAAAATTACATAATCGTAATTTTCTTTCAAACTGTTTATCAACTCATCGGTTGCAGAACTGATCAACAATTCTGAAGGATTTGGAGGTGCCGGACCAGCAATAATAACATCCAGATTGGGAATCTTGGTTTTTTGAATGATTGCCTCCAAATTTTCTTCTCCAATTAAATAATTTACCACGCCTTTTTCATTGGAAATCTCAAAATCATCAAAGATTTTTGGTTTGCGTAAATCCAATCCAACCAAAATTGTTTTTTTGCCTCCCAAAGCAAAAACAGTGGCCATATTAATGGAAACAAATGTTTTGCCTTCTCCGCTAACTGATGAAGTTACGATGATGGTTTTACATTTGTCTTTTGTGCTTCTTGTGAACAGAAATTGAATATTTGAACGCAAGGCTCTGAACGATTCCGACACACCCGATTTTGGTTTGGTAAAAACCGCCAAATTACTGTCGGTTCCATTGTTTCCCACCACACCCAAAATTGGTATTGGTGAAATTTTTTCAATATCTTCTGTTGAATGAATTCTGGTATCCAAAACTTCTTTGGAAATAATCACAAATAGCGGTAAAATAGTGCCTAAAAGCAACGCAATCATATAATTAAACTGCATTCTTGGCAAAATGGATGCCTGGCCGGTATCTTTTGCAGAATCCAAAACCGAAATATCCGATACGCTTGCCGCAATCGCAATATCTGCCTCGTAACGCTTTTGCATCAAGAAAACATAATTGGATTCGGTTAAGCTGTATTTTCTTTGAAAATTTAATAATTTTTGTTCTTTCTTCGGAAGTTTGTTTAGCTCCGAATTATAATTATTTAAACGATTTCTGCTGTTATTCAGCGTAATTCTGGTTTCGTTTTTTAATGAAGACAGATTTTCAAGCAGCACATTTCTCGTGGTTTCAACTTCCTGTGTTACCGCTATTAAAGAAGGGTGATTTGCAGTAACTTCTTTTGACAATTTGTCCTTTTTAATGGAAAGCTCCGTTAATTTTCCTACCATTCCCGAAATAGAGCCATCTTCAATATTTATGATTGCAGGCGCAGGAATATTGGTAAAATTTGTATGCGTTTTAATGTATTTTTCCAAATTGTTGAAATACACAATTCTGTCACCTAATTGCTCTTGCATTTTATCCAAACTTGTTGTTTGGGAGTAGATTTCACTTCCTTCAGCCGACAATTCGTAAATCAAATTATCCTGTTTAAATTTCCCGATATTGTCTTCAATCAATTTTAAACTGTCTGAAGTATTTTTAAACTGATCGTCGATAAACTGTTTTGTGCTGCGTGCATAATTTGTTTTTTCGTCCAATTCATGTTCCGCCAAAACTTTTACGGTTTCATTTAAATAATCAACAATTCTGTTTTTGTTGGACCCCGTTAAAGACAATTCTATCAATGAAGTTCCCGTAAGTCCTTCAGCCCTAACATTTTGATATTCTCCGGTTACCTGGTCAATGGATTTCAATTGAACATAAAATGTTTGTCCTTTTAACTCTTTTGAACCATTCACAAGTTCAATCTGGGCCTTTAAAAATGGAAGGTTTATATATTCATCAATTAAAAATGTTTTTGAAAAACGGTTTTTATTTTCTTCAAAATCACGCAACGATTCGTCTTTGTAATTTATTAATGAATAAGTAGCTTTTTCACTAAAATCCACCGACAGTTCAAATCGTTGGTTGTCAATAAAATCAATTTTAATTAAGGTATTCAGCAGTTGGTATTGGTTTGGCTGTAATTTTAGCGTAAATGGCGTATCTCCATAGGCGTCTTCTTTTCTGAAACGGCCATCTTTTAAATAATCAACATAAAATTTGAGTCTGCTTATTACTTTTTCATTATGCGATCTTGAAGTCAACGATTTCCTTATGGATTCAACCTTGTCACTTACGCCTCCCCAGTTAAATGCAATATTGGTTCCTGAAGAAAAAAGCGGATTTTGTTTTTCATTTACGGCAATCGTAGTTTTTAACCCGTATATTTTTTGGGAAGAAATATTTACATAATAGGCAATTGCCAATGCAATGGCGATTGTTGCCACAAACCATTTCCAATTGGCAAAAATTCGAAATAAATAATCTTTAATATTTGAGATTTGTTCACTTGGATTTTCAATAAATTTGAATTTATTATCCATAAAATATTATATATTTTTAACTAATAAAACAGAGGTTACTATAAAAGACAATACCGAAACAACTGTTGTAAATGCCTGTAAACCAGTAGTTCCAATTCCCCACGATTTTTGTTTTAGCGGCGCCACGTAAATAATGTCATTGGGCTGAATGTAAAAATTCTCCGATTCAAATACCGCAATTTCATTGATGTTTATTTTATATTTTTTAACGCCGTCGAGTGATTTTCTGATGATTACCACATTTTCCCGATCTCCATACGTTGAAATTTCCCCTGAATTGGCTAAAGCATCAACAATAGAAACCTGATTTTGCATTAAATTTTTTGTTCCGGGCGAGCCAACTTCACCGGTGACAATAAAGTTTATGCCACCTAATTTTACGGTGACAAAAACAGTTTCCGGATTCTTCAGAAACTTGCCCAATTCAACTTCCAGTTTTTCCCTGGTTTCTTTTTCGGTGTAGCCCAAAACATTCACTTCACCAATATAAGGAATTCTTATATTTCCGTGACTGTCAATGGTATAACCGGTAAAATAAAGTCCTCCCGCACCGCTTCCGCCTGATGCGCTATTCTTAAAAAGCGTTACGAGTTCCTGGTTTTCGGCTTTAATGTCAATATATAAAATGTCATTTACCTGTAAACGATATGGTTCACTATTTAATTTGTGAATTTCCGATTTGCTAACCGGTTCACCTTGAAAAGAGGTCACTTGTTTCGTTGAAATACAGGATGATAGCAGACTTAGAACTGCAACGTATAAAAAAAAGTTTTTCATAAAAATTTAATCAGGCTATGGCAAATATAATTTTAAATAGCGTATTAAAATAATTTTTCAACTATTTTCGCATTAAAATTGACTAGTCATGGTTTGGTTTAAAATAAGGTCATTTATCGCATTTTTACTTGCATCAACAAATCGGCACGGCGTTCACTCCCCTTTTGTTTATGATTTAGTGGCCAAATGTTTTAACAGCCAAGCAAATCCTGCCAAAGTGAAGGCTTTTAAAGGGATCCAAAATTCCTTATATTCAAATCATAACAGTATTACAATTACTGATTATGGCAAGGGTTCATCAGTTTTTAAAAGTAACGAACGAAAAGTTTCTGATATTGCAAAAATAGCCGGAATAAACAAAAAAAAATCTGCGCTTTTACTTCGGATTGTTGGCTATTTTAATCCAAAAAACATACTTGAAATCGGTACTTCAGTAGGATTAGGAACCTCAGTTTTAAGCATTGGAAATCCAGAAGCTGAAATTGTTACGCTTGAAGGCTGCGAAAAAACTGCGGAAGTTGCAAAAGAATTATTCAAGGCAAATCACTTAAATAATATTCAGTTGGTGGTCGGAAATTTCAATGAAACACTGCCTTCCGTTTTAAAGAACAAACAGTTCGATTTAATTTATTTCGATGGAAATCATCAAAAAGCAACAACGCTTCAATATTTTAAAATATGCCTTGAAACTGCCCATAACAATTCCATATTCATCTTTGATGACATCAATTGGTCGCAAGAAATGCAGCAGGCTTGGGAGGAAATAAAAAATCACCCAAAAGTAACCATCACCATCAACACTTTTTTTTGGGGAATGGTGTTTTTCAGAAAGGAACAAAAAAAACAACATTTCACCATTAGGGTTTAATTAAATTTACATTATAATTAGTTAATTTGCAGTATGAAACGAGCATAACAAATTTTGATAAATAAAGTAATGATTCTTAGCGAATTTACCTGCCAAACGGTAGGCCTGCCTGTCCGGCAGGCAGGCTGCATTTGTTACCGCTAAAAAATAAAATGTAAACAAATGAAAATTTATACAAAAACCGGAGATAAAGGCAAAACTTCTCTTTTTGGAGGAACAAGGGTCCCAAAATATCATTTAAGGATTGAAGCCTACGGTACCGTAGATGAGCTAAATTCATATATTGGTTTAATTCGTGACCAAAAAATTGACCCGCATACCACTGAGATTCTGCTTAAGATTCAAAATGAATTGTTCACTTTGGGATCAATGCTGGCAACGCCTCCAGAAAAAGAAATCCTGAAAAGCGGAAAAGAGCGCTTAAATATCAATAAAGTCGGTGAGGAATCTGTTGTCCTTTTAGAAAACGAAATTGACCAGATGAACGAATCTTTGCCGCCCATGTCGCACTTTATTTTGCCGGGCGGACACACTACCGTGTCATTCTGTCATATTACCCGCTGCATTTGCAGAAGGGCCGAGCGAATTACCACCTTATTAAGTGACGAAAGCACCATAAATCCACAAATTTTGGTGTATTTAAATCGACTTTCCGACTATCTTTTTGTGCTGGCACGGAAGTTGACAATTGATAACCAAGCCTTAGAAATCCCTTGGATTCCTGAGAAAATAAAATAAGTTCTTTTTAATTGTGAAATAAAGAGAGAAATAGCTTGCCTAATTGAGTAAAAAAATTATTTTTGCAAAAATTTAATACGAGAAAGTTATGTATTGGACACTAGAACTAGCATCACATTTAGCAGATGCGCCTTGGCCTGCAACAAAGGACGAATTGATTGACTATGCGATTAGAACCGGAGCACCTTTAGAAGTTGTGGAAAACCTTCAAGAAATTGAGGATGAGGAAGAAAATTTCGAATCAATTGTCGAAATTTGGCCAGATTACCCTTCAGAAGAAGACTATCTTTGGAACGAAGATGAATACTAAAAAATACCAAATCAAAAAAAGTCTCTATCGAGACTTTTTTTTTGCTTATAAATTATAATTCTGAACAGAATTAAAAAGATTTAACATTAAAAAAATTAACTTTACCAGCTATTAATATCAATATAAATTACTGTAATTTTACGCGTAATTATTTAAAAATTTGACACCTAAACCATGAGTATCATAAATTCAGTCCTTAAAATTTTTGTTGGAGATAAAAAGAAGAAAGATTTAGCATTGCTTCAGCCAATTGTGGCCAAAGTAAATGCTTTTGAAAACGAGATAATAAATTTAACAAACGATCAATTACGAGAAAAAACCGCTTACTTTAAGCAAAAAATAGCGGATTCCACTTTTGAATTTACTTCCAAAATTCAGTCATTAAAAGATGAAGTGAATGAAGCAAACATAGACAGAAAAGAAGAAATTTACGCCGAGCTTGACAGTTTGGAAGACGATTTATATCATGCTTCAGAAAAAACTTTAAACGATATTATGCCTGAAGCTTTTGCCGTGGTAAAAGAAACTGCAAAACGCTTCACCCAAAACAAAACCCTTACTGTTACTGCAACGCCTTTTGATCGCGAGCTTTCGGCAACGCGAGACAATGTTGTGCTTGAAAATGACAGAGCCATTTGGGCCAATATATGGGATGCCCAGGGAAAAGAAGTGACTTGGGATATGATTCACTACGATGTACAACTTATTGGTGGTTCGGTTTTACATCAGGGTAAAATTGCCGAAATGATGACAGGAGAAGGAAAAACTTTGGTCTCAACATTGCCTGTTTATTTAAATGCGCTTACCGGAAAAGGGGTGCATTTGGTGACCGTAAACGATTATTTGGCAAAACGTGATGCTGCCTGGATGGGACCAATTTTTGAATTCCATGGATTAAGGGTAGATTGTATCGATCTTCATGAACCAAATTCAGATGCAAGAAGAAAGGCATATAACGCAGATATTACTTATGGCACAAATAACGAATTTGGTTTTGATTATTTGCGCGATAATATGGCGCATTCCCCGAACGATTTAGTACAACGTCCGCCCAATTTCGCCATTGTGGATGAGGTCGATTCTGTATTGATTGATGATGCGCGTACGCCGTTAATTATTTCTGGCGCAACTGCAAATGCAGACCGTCACGAATTTAACGAGTTAAAACCAAGCGTTGACAGAATTGTTTCTACCCAACGAAATTATTTAACCGCTGTTTTGGCGGAAGCCAAAAGATTATTGGCTGAGGGCGATACCAAAGAAGGAGGCTTTTTATTGCTTCGTGTTTTTAGAGGATTGCCTAAAAGCAAGGCATTAATTAAATTTTTAAGTCAGGAAGGCAACAAACAACTCTTGCAAAAAACGGAAAATCATTATATGCAGGATAACAATCGTGAAATGCCTAAAATTGACGAAGAGTTATATTTTGTTATCGATGAAAAAAACAATTCAATTGAGCTAACCGATAAAGGAATTACATTTTTATCGGGTGATGACGGTGATGAAAATTTCTTCATTTTGCCCGATTTAAGCACTGAAATCAACAAATTGGAGCGTGAAAATAACGCTCCGGAAATCTTAACTGCGAAAAAAGAAGAACTGTATCGTGATTTCAGTATAAAAAGCGAACGAATTCACACTATGAATCAGTTGCTTAAAGCATACACTTTATTTGAAAAAGATATTGAGTATGTGATTATGGAAGATAAAATTAAAATAGTTGATGAACAAACCGGACGTATTATGGAAGGTCGCCGTTATTCAGACGGATTACATCAGGCTATTGAGGCAAAAGAGAACGTAAAAATTGAAGCCGCCACCCAAACATACGCTACGGTTACCCTACAAAATTACTTTAGAATGTACCGCAAACTAGCAGGTATGACCGGAACTGCCGTTACGGAAGCCGGAGAATTCTGGGAAATTTATAAATTGGATGTTATTGAAATTCCGCCAAACAGAATATTGGTTCGTGATGACCGTGAAGATTTGGTTTTCAAAACCAAGCGTGAAAAATACAATGCAGTTATTGAAGAAATTGAAAATTTGGTGAATTTGGGCCGTCCAGTATTGGTGGGAACAACTTCTGTAGAAATTTCAGAATTATTAAGCCGAATGTTGGCCATCAGAAAAATAAAACACAACGTATTAAACGCCAAACTGCACAAAAGGGAAGCCGATATTGTTGCTGAAGCTGGAAACTCAGGTGTCGTTACCATAGCAACCAACATGGCTGGTCGTGGAACGGATATAAAACTTTCCGATGAAGTTAAAAAAGCGGGAGGTTTGGCCATTGTGGGAACTGAACGCCACGATTCACGTCGTGTCGACCGCCAGTTACGCGGTAGAGCCGGTCGTCAGGGAGATCCAGGTTCTTCACAGTTTTATGTGTCATTGGAAGACAATTTAATGCGATTGTTCGGTTCGGAACGAATTGCGAAAATGATGGACAGAATGGGACTTCAGGAAGGTGAAGTTATTCAGCATTCCATGATTTCAAAATCAATAGAACGTGCGCAACGCAAAGTGGAAGAAAACAACTTTGGTGTTCGTAAACGATTGTTGGAGTATGATGATGTAATGAATTCTCAAAGAGAAGTTGTTTACAAACGTCGTCGCCACGCGCTTTATGGCGACCGCTTGCAGGTAGATATCGTGAATATGGTTTATGATACTTGCAATTTGTTGATCAGAGAAAATAAACCTTCAAATGATTTTCAGAATTTCGAATTTGAATTGATTCGTTTTTCTTCCACAACTTCTCCTTTCAACGAAGAAGAATTTAAATCGGGTACGGAACAAGAACTTACCGACCAACTTTTTGATGTGGTTTACAAACATTATAAAGAAAAATTAGAGCGAAATGCAAAAGCTGCTTTTCCTGTAATTAAAGATGTTTATGAAAATCACGGCGAGAAATATGAACGAATTGTAGTTCCTTTTACCGATGGTACAAAAGAATTAAAAGTAATCACCAATTTAAAAACGGCCTATGAAACAGAAGGAAAAGAATTGGTGACCGATTTTGAGAAAAATATTACGCTTGCCATTATTGATGATACTTGGAAAGATCATTTGCGTCAAATGGATGAGTTGAAACAATCGGTTCAAAATGCAACTTATGAACAAAAAGATCCGCTTTTAATTTACAAATTTGAATCGTTTGAACTTTTTAACGGAATGTTGGATACGGTAAATAAAGAAGTTTTGTCTTTCTTATTTAAAGGTGAATTGCCTTCTCAAGATGCAACTCGTGTTTTGCCGGCAAGAGAACAAAAACGGGAAAAAGTTCAATTGAGCAAGGAAGAATATGGAGGTGGCGCTACCAGTCCACAAGCCGGTTTAACGCAACAGCCAAAAATAGTTGAAACTATTGTGCGCACCGAACGAAAAATTGGACGCAATGAACAAGTGACAATTAAGCACGTAATGTCAGGCGAAAATAAATCGGTGAAATACAAACAGGCAATTCCTTTAATTGAAAAAGGCGATTGGGTTTTGGTGGAGTAATTTTAAGCGATTTATTGAATGTTAAATGTTAAATGTTAGATGTTCGCTTAAAACTAATGAATAAAAAAGCTTTCCGAAATTCATTTCGGAAAGCTTTTTTTATTTTTTTAAATTAACGACATATGTTTTAATCAACAAGAGAAATGCCGTTAAGATCGGTGGTCAGCACATCGCTCATATAATCCAAATAAGGTCGCATTGCCACAAAAGAAGCGGTAACTTCCTTCAAAAAGTTTGGCGCTAAAACTTCTTCATCAGTAAATTCACGTGTCACAATAAATTGCTTTAGCCTAATTAAATCGATGTTCGGATGGTTTTTGTCAAAACCTCTTGGTGCCGATTTCACGGCTTCACCCTTTAATTTTCCGAAATGTTTCTTAAAATCCGGAGTATTTACAATGGCTCTGATTTCAGTCGCATCCGTTTCGAATTCTTTTCTGATGCGCGCCAAATCTTCTTTATTTGGTTCCCAAAATCCGCCGGCCAAAAAGCTTTCTCCCGGACTTAAATGCAGATAATATCCGCCGCGTAATTTGTTCGTTGCCCGCGTAAATTGTCCGCCAAAATGAGATTTAAAAGGCAGTTTATCTTTTGAAAATCGCACATCTCTATAAATCCTGAATACCTTTACGTTTTCAATAAGGTCGGTTGCTTTTAAATGCTCAAAGACAGAATTATAAAAAGTTTTAACCTTTTTTTGTTCCGCTTCAAATGTTGATTTATTTGCATTGAACCATTCCCTATTGTTATTTTGTTTGAGTTCCTTTAAAAAATCTAAAGTCGATTTTGAAATTATATTCATTATTTAAATTATTGAATATTATAAATTGAAAAATTAGCCAAGTAAACAAGAAATTCGTAAATCAAAAATCGTAAATCTAAAATTACTGATGTCTATTTTCCAAAACCTTCACAATATCTTTCAAGGTAAATCCTTTTGCCTGCAGTAAAATTAAATAATGAAAAAGCAAATCGGCGCCTTCATTTACAAACAAATCGTCGTTATCGTCTTTCGCTTCAATCACCACTTCTATGGCTTCTTCCCCAACTTTTTGGGCAATTTTATTGATTCCTTTTTCAAACAATGAGGCCACATAACTCTTTTCTGAATTGCCTGCTTCTCTCCTGTTTTTGATCACAGTCTCCAATTCTGATAAAAAACCGAAAGTTGGCTCATTATTTTCTCCCCAGCAAGTATCCGTGCCTTTATGGCAGGTTGGCCCAACGGGATTCACCTGAATGAGCAAAGTGTCTTGGTCACAATCATTTTGTATGGAAACCACGTTTAAAAAATGGCCGCTTTCCTCCCCTTTTGTCCACAACCTGTTTTTGGTTCTGCTGAAAAAGGTCACTTGGTTCGATTCAAGTGTTTTATCATAAGCTTCCTGATTCATATACCCCAACATCAAGACATTTTTTGTGATTGCATCTTGAATGATTGCAGGAACCAATCCGTCGCTATTTTTATTAAAATCTATTGTCATTTTTTTATTTTTTTGCGTTTTTAGAGAGATTGTAAATATAAATCCAGATTATTAATGATGCTTTGTAATGCTCTTTTTAAATTGTGCAAAATTATTACACAAAGATCCACAGAGCAATTCACAAAGGTTCACAAAGAAAAATTAATCATAAAACTTTTCAGATTTATTTTTATCATATCCTAACATCAATCCCGCTTGCTTTTAATTTGTTTTTTAAATCCATAATGTCAATTTCCTTAAAATGAAATACGCTCGCAGCCAAGGCTGCATCGGCTTTTCCATCTAAAAAGGCATCAACAAAATGTTGCATATTTCCTGCGCCTCCAGAAGCGATGATCGGAATGTTCACCAAAGTGCCCAATTTGGCCAGGGCTTCATTGGCAAATCCGTTTTTTGTGCCGTCGTGATCCATCGAAGTAAACAAAATTTCACCGGCGCCACGTTGTTCCACTTCCTTCGCCCAATCAAATAATTTAATGTTTGTAGGCACTTTTCCGCCCACCAAATGTACGATCCATTCTCCCTTAATTTGTTTCGCATCAATGGCGACAACAATGCACTGACTCCCAAATTTTGCAGCCAATTCATTGATTAATTGCGGATTTTTAACTGCGGATGAGTTGATGGAAACTTTGTCGGCACCAGCATTTAACAACAAGTCAACATCTTCAATAGAGGAAATTCCGCCGCCGACCGTAAACGGGATATTAATTTTTTGGGCAACGCGCATCACCAACTCAGCCAACGTTTTTCGCTTTTCCTCCGTCGCCGATATGTCTAAAAAAACCAATTCATCGGCGCCGTTTTGTGCGTAAATCGCTGCCAATTCAACCGGATCTCCGGCATCACGCAAATCTACAAAATTTACGCCTTTTACGGTTCTTCCGTTTTTGATGTCCAAACAGGGAATAATTCTTTTTGTTAACATTATTTAAGGTTCGAGGTTAGAAATTAGAGGTTAGAAGTTTTTAACCGAGAAAAACTACTTTAATTTATTTTTTGCCGTGTTTATGGAGGCGACTATTATAGCGACTAATTCATTTGCTTCTTTGCCTAATCGTATCATTTCATTCTTTACGTATTGATCGTCCAAATCATATAGCTCCAACAAAATTTCAATAAAAAAGTGGCTTTCATCAGCTTCTTCTTCAACTATTTTTAATTTATTGATGAAGTCTGCCGTAGATTTTCCTCTTTGTGATGCTCTATAATTTGCTCCTACAGAACTTGAACATCTAATCAATTGATTAATATATGCATTGTATTCTCTTGAATGAGGAAAGTTTCTGCATAGTTTTCCACAATCAATAGCGAATTTTTTAGTCCTTGCTTTTAAATCTTGAGCCATACTTGTAAAGTTTGAGGTTATAGGATAGTAATACGAAGTTAAAAAAAAAGATTGGATTCGATTAATATTGAATCCAACTACTTCTAACCTCTAACTTCTAATCTCTAACCTGTTATATATTTTTCTAATTGTTTCAACGAGATTCTACCTTCATAAATTGCTTTTCCAATAATGGTGCCTTCACAACCTATTTCAGCCAGTTTTGGCAATTCTGCAAAGGTTGAAATTCCTCCTGATGCAATTAATTTTATGCCATTTATTTCTGATAGAATTTTCTTATACAAATCAAAACTTGGGCCTTCCAACATGCCGTCTTTGGCAATATCGGTACAAATCACATACTTAATTCCTTTGCTTTGGTAATTTTTGATAAATGGCACCAAGTCTTCCTCGGAATCTTCCAACCAGCCCGAAATCGCGACTTTTTCATTAGTTGCATCAGCGCCCAAAATAATTTTGTCGGCACCATAATCAGCAATCCATTTCTCAAAAATTTCCCTGTTTTTTACGGCAATACTTCCGCCGGTAATTTGATTGGCGCCGCTTTCAAAAGCTATTTTTAAATCGGCATCCGATTTCAATCCGCCGCCAAAATCGATTTTTAAATTTGTTTTTGAAGCTATTTGCTCGAGAATTTTGTGGTTGACAATTTTGCTCGATTTTGCGCCGTCCAAATCTACCAAGTGCAGGTATTTAATTCCGTGCGCTTCAAACATTTTGGCCACTTCAAGCGGATTTTCATTGTAAATGATCTTTGTATTGTAATCGCCTTTCGACAATCGGACACACTTTCCTTCTATAATATCTATTGCGGGAATGATTCTCATATAAGCCCCCTAACCCCCGAAGGGGGAATTCCTACTAGGGTAAATAGGATTCAAAAATTAATAAAATTATTTTTTCTGTGATTTCCATTATAAAAATTTAGGGAATTTTCAAAAAATTCCCCAATATCTTTTCACCTACATCACCACTTTTTTCAGGATGAAATTGTGTTCCATAGAAATTTTCGTTTTCCAATGCTGAGGAATATTCCAACCCATAATTTGTTGTCGCAATCGTTTCGACACAAAGAGGCGCGTAAAAACTGTGTACCAAATACGTATATTCGTTTTCAGGAATTCCTTCGAATAATGCGGATTTCAAGTTGTAAATTTGATTCCAGCCAATTTGCGGAACTTTCTCTGAATCATTAAATTTAACAACATCCACATCAAAAATCCCCAAGCCTTTTGTGTCGCCTTCCTCGCAATAATTGCACATCAGCTGCATGCCCAAACAAATTCCCAAAACAGGCTGTTTTAAGGCTGGGATTAATTTATCCAATCCGGTGGATTTCAATTTTTTCATCGCGCTGCTCGCCTCGCCAACTCCGGGAAAAATGACTTTGTCTGCATTGGTGATTTCTTCAACATTGTCGCTTAAAACCGCTTCAAAACCCAATCGCTGAATCGCAAACTTAATGGATTGAATATTCCCCGCGCCGTAATTTATGATGACTATTTTAAGCCCCCCAGCCCCCGAAGGGGGAGCTGATACCGTGTGTTTTATAATTTGAATCATTAATTTTGATATTTAACTTTTATCCCGCACTTGTAGGATTAACTTTTAATATTTAAAATTTAACTTTTAACCTTATTTATTCCCCCTTCGGGGGTTAGGGGGCCTATAACATTCCCTTCGTGCTTGGCAAAATCATTTTTTCTGGATCTCTTTTCACTGCCACTTTGATGGCTTTGGCAAATGCCTTAAAAATGGCTTCAATTTTGTGATGCTCGTTGGTTCCTTCTGCTTTGATGTTAATATTGGCCTTCGCGCCATCAGAAAAAGATTTAAAAAAATGATAAAACATCTCTGTTGGCATTTTACCCACCATTTCTCTTTTGAATTCTGTTTCCCAAACCAACCAGTTTCTTCCGCCAAAATCAATCGCCACCTGCGCCAAGCAATCGTCCATGGGCAGACAAAATCCGTAACGCTCAATGCCTAATTTGTTTCCAATCGCTTTCGCAAAAACTTCTCCAAGCGCAATTGCGGTGTCTTCAATGGTGTGGTGTTCATCGACTTCCAAATCGCCTTTTACGGCAATTTCCAAATTCATTTGTCCGTGACGCGCAATTTGGTCCAGCATATGGTCAAAAAAGGCAATTCCCGTATCAATGTTACTTTTGCCGGTTCCATCCAGATTTAGGTTGATAAAAATATCCGTTTCATTGGTTTTTCTTTCAATGGAAGCAGAACGATCCGCAAGTTTCAAGAATTCATAAATTGTTTTCCAATCAGTTGTTTTTAACGCGATAACAGCATCCAATTCGTCGGTTTTTGAAGCAATCTCATCACTTCCCAAAGTTTCATCTGCGTTGATGAAAATCGCTTTTGCGCCCAAATTTTTGGCCAATTCCACATCCGTAATCCGATCGCCTATCACAAAAGAATTTTCCAGATCATAATCCGGATTGTTGATATATTTTGTCAGCAAACCTGTTGCAGGCTTTCGGGTTGGCGCATTTTCGTGCGGAAACGTTTTGTCGATAAGCACTTCTTTAAAAACAACGCCCTCATTTTCAAAAGATTTCATCACCAAATGATGCACCGGCCAAAAATTAACTTCCGGGTGCGAATCAGTACCCAAACCATCTTGATTGGTGACCATTATGAGTTCAAAATCCAGTTCCGAAGCAATTTTTCCCAGATATTGGAAGACTTTCGGGTAAAATTCCAATTTCTCAAAACTGTCTAATTGATAGTCGCTTGGTTCCAAAACCATTGTTCCGTCCCGGTCTATAAACAATACTTTTTGCTTCATTTTATAATTCTTTTAATGCTTTTATCAGTTTTATATTTTCGCTGGTTGTCCCAACGGTCAAGCGCAAACAATTTTCACATAAAGGCTGCGTGCTTCTGTTTCTGATGACAATTCCTTTGGAAATCAATTCGTTGTATCTTTTATTGGCATCATCCACTTTGACCAAAATGAAATTGGCTTCTGTCGGATAAATTTCTTCGATAAAAGAAATAGATTTTAATTTGCCCATCAGTTTTTCACGTTGTTCTAAAATTTTATCAATTTCATTTCTGACTTTATTTTTAGTCAAAAGACGTTTTAATGCTCGCTGCTGCGTCAATTCATTCACGTTATATGGCGGTTTAATTTTGTTTAAAACCGCAATAATTGCTGAAGATGCATAACAAATTCCCAACCGAATTCCTGCCATTCCGTAGGCTTTCGACAAAGTTTGCGTGATGACCAGATTTGGATATTCATCAAATTCGTTTATCCGGCTTTCTTTTTTGGAAAAATCAATATAAGCTTCATCAATCACCACCAATCCATTAAAATTTTGCAATAAATACACCACGCTTTCATCAGAAAATGTATTTCCGGTCGGATTGTTTGGCGAACACAAGAAAATAATTTTGGTGTTTTCATCAACAGTTTCTAAAATCTTTTCCACTTGCGGCTGAAAATCTTCAGAAAGCAACACTTCCCTGTTTTCTACCGTATTGATATTGGCCAAAACCCCATACATTCCATAAGTTGGAGGAAGCGTTATAATATTGTCTTTTTTTGGTTCGCAAAAAGCCCGAAACAATAAATCCAGCACTTCATCACTGCCGTTTCCCAATAAGATTTGTTTTTCCGAAATTCCCTTTAATTTTGACAATGTAGATTTTACCGTTCTTTGCTGCGGATCGGGATAACGATTTACGCCATTTTCAAACGGATTTTCATTGGCATCCAGGAAAATCATATCAGCAGTGTCAAAATCCTTAAATTCATCGCGTGCCGACGAATAAGGTTTCATTTGCTTCACGTTTTCCCTGACCAAATTTTGAATGTTGAAACTATTTCCCATTTTCAATTGCTTTTAATCGCAGTGTCACTGCATTCTTGTGCGCTGTCAAGCCTTCTGCTTCGGCCATAATTTCAATGGTTTTCCCAATATGCTGAATCCCTTTTTCTGAAATTTTCTGAAAGGTCATCGATTTTAAAAATGAATCCAAATTTACGCCAGAATACGCTTTTGAATAACCGTTTGTTGGCAAGGTATGGTTGGTTCCCGAAGCATAATCCCCGGCACTTTCAGGCGTATAATTTCCAATAAAAACCGAACCTGCATTTTCAACGTTTTCAATATAAAATTCGTTATTGTTTGTGCAAATTATAAAGTGTTCCGGACCGTATTCATTGATCATTTCCATCGCAATTTCTTTGGTTTCCACAAAAATCAATTTCGAATTTTCAATGGCTTTTGCGGCTATTTTTTTACGGGCCAAGAAGGACAGCTGGATTTCAATTTCCTTTTCAACTTCTTCTAACATTTCCTTAGATGTTGCCACCAAAATCACCTGACTGTCGGTTCCGTGTTCGGCCTGGCTCAATAAATCGGAGGCCACAAAACTTGCGTTGGCCGTGTCATCGGCAACGATTAACAATTCGCTCGGACCAGCAGGCATATCAATCGCGACGCCGTATTTGGTGGACAATTGTTTGGCAACGGTGACATATTGATTTCCCGGACCAAATATTTTATAGACTTGCGGAATGGTTTCCGTACCAAAAGTAAGTCCGGCAATGGCCTGAATTCCGCCCACTTTTAAAATTTTTGTGATGCCGCAAAGTTGTGCCGAGTAAAGAATGGCCGGATTAATTTCTCCTTTTTTATTGGGCGGCGAACATAAAATAACTTCTTTGCAACCTGCAATTTGCGCCGGAACCGCCAACATCAACACTGATGAAAATAACGGTGCGGTGCCTCCCGGAATGTACAATCCAACTTTCTGGATCGGTCTTTTTTCCTGCCAGCATTCAACGCCTTCAACGGTTTCCACAAAAACTTTGGGCGTTTTTTGGGCCAAATGAAATTTTTCAATGGCCTTTTTAGCTTGTTGAATCGCTTGTTTTAATTCATCAGTCAAAGCGTTTTCGGCAGCCGAAATTTCTTTGGCGGAAACATATAAATCGTCCAAAGAAACACCGTCAAATATGGCTGTATAACGTTTTACGCCATCATCGCCGTTTCTTTTAACATCATCAAAAATAGAAGTGACCGTATTTTCAACCGCTTCAATAGTTTGTGTAGGCCTTTTCAACATGGTTTCCCAATCCTTTTTCGGCGGATTTATTATTTTTTTCATCGTTTTTTAAAATTGTGTAATCGTTTAAAATTAAAGCTTTGGCAGAAAAAAGTTTTTTCCCCAACCCTAAAGGGAGAACTATTTTCTCAAGTTCCTTTAAATTATTTTTTTTGATCGTTTTTTCAAATTGACTTTTAACTTTTTCTTTTTTCTAATTCCCCCTTCGGGGGTTAGGGGGCTTTCGGGGGTTAGGGGGCCTAAATAACCATTTTCTCAATAGGAACCACCAACAAGCCTTCTGCTCCCAACAATTTTAGTTCATCAATCACCTCCCAAAATCTGTCTTTTTCAATCACGGTATGAATGGAGCTCCAGCCTGCTTCCGCCAATGGCAAAACGGTCGGACTCCTCATTCCCGGCAATATTTTAATGATTTCCGCAATTTTATCATTGGGTGCGTTCATTAAAATATAACGCGATTTTCTTGCTTTTAACACCGATTGTATCCGAAACTGAAGTTTGTCCAGCACCAACTGGCTTTCCGCAGAAATACTTGGCGAAACCGCCAACACCGCTTCGCTGTTTAACATCACTTCAACTTCCTTTAAATTGTTTTTAAACAAAGTGCTTCCGCTCGAAACAATATCGCAAATGGCATCTGCCAAACCAATGCTTGGCGCAATTTCAACAGAGCCGCTAATAATATGAATATCAGGCGTTAAATTAAACTTCTTAAAGTATTCCTTTACGGTATTAGGATAAGAAGTGGCAATGCGCAGGCCTTCCAAATCGTTGATATTTTTGTAATTTACGCCTTTTGGAACCGCCAAAGAAACGCGGCATTTTGAAAATCCGAGTCGCTCTATCACTTTAATGCCGTTGCCTTTTTCAATCAACACATTGTCGCCAATAATGGCAATGTCAACCACGCCATCTTTTAAATATTGCGGAATATCCCCATTTCTCAAATACAACACTTCCAAAGGAAAATTACTTGCTGATGCTTTTAGTTGGTCTTTTCCGTTATCGATGGAAATGCCGCAATCTTTTAACAATTGAAGCGAATCTTCGTTTAACCTTCCTGCTTTTTGAACTGCGATTTTTAATTTACTCATGTTATTTTTTGTTGCTGTGTTTGAGTAAATCAACGGATTTTAATGAAAAAACCCGCTTGATCAACTCAAACGGGTTTTAAATATATGTTTAATTTTTACACAATACATTTTCAACTCACCTGAGTGCGATTATGAAAATGATGATGATGGTTTTGTGTAAAATTCATTGTTATTTTTGTTATTGTTTGGCAAATATAGAAAAATGTTTCATTCACAACCCCATATTTGCAAAAATATTTACAAAATCATACGTTTTGTTAAATAATTAACAGTTTTCTGGGCGTTTCCTTGCAGGCCGCGCTTTACGTTCCAATCTTTTTGGCGATGAAAAATCGCCAAAAAGGATTTCCCCTGCAATCGCTAACGCAAATAGAGTTACGATTTTTGATTTACGATTTTTTACAAATGTACGGACAGGTTGCGACCTGTCCCAAAAATTCAATCTTTTAATTATTTGATTTTAGGCAATAATCCCCAATTCGGTGGCCAGGGGCTTTTAATTTTTACTTTCAGGCAATATTTCCTCTTCGGGGGTTAAGGGGCTTTATTATTTTAGTTAAATTTGCATTTTCTAACAAAACATTAAAAAATCAATTTATGATTCAATTCTTTGGAAACAAAAGCAGCAAAATATACGCTGTACAAACGTCAAAAGAACTTTCCCAAACCGACATTCAAAAATTAAACTGGCTTTTTGGCGACCAGCAAAAATTAGCTGAGGCATCAATCGATGCTTTTTTTATTGGTCCGCGCGCCGCAATGGTAACGCCATGGAGCACAAATGCGGTTGAAATTACCCAAAATATGGGAATTGAAGGCGTCGTGAGAATTGAAGACTTTAACGCTACATTAGAAGATGCGCCCTTTGACCCAATGATTTTCCAAAAATACGCTTCTTTAAACCAGGAAATTTTCACCATTCACATTGAGCCAGCCTCAATTTTGGAGATTGGAGATATTGCGGCTTATAACCGACAAGAAGGTTTGTCGTTAAATGATGAAGAAATTGATTATTTAAATAAAATGAGCCAGCGAATCGGACGCAAATTAACCGATTCTGAGGTATTCGGGTTTTCACAAGTGAATTCTGAGCACTGCCGACATAAAATTTTCAACGGCACCTTTATTATCGACGGTGAAGAAATGCCTTCATCGCTCTTCAAACTCATCAGAAAAACTTCGGAAACACATCCTAACGGAATTGTTTCCGCCTATAAAGACAATGTGGCTTTTGTAGAAGGTCCAGTTGTGGAGCAATTCGCTCCAAAAACGCCAGACAAGCCCGATTTTTATCAGAAAACAAATTTTAAATCGGTGATTTCATTAAAAGCCGAAACACATAATTTCCCTACTACTGTTGAACCTTTTAATGGCGCCGCAACAGGTTCCGGCGGTGAAATTAGAGACCGTTTGGCCGGCGGAAAAGGTTCTTTGCCTTTGGCTGGAACTGCAGTTTATATGACTTCCTATTCCCGATTAACGCAAGACAGGCATTTTGAATCGCTGCAAGACAGGCCTTGGGAAAATGGCATGGAAGCACGAAAATGGCTGTACCAAACACCTTTGGATATTTTAATAAAAGCATCGAATGGCGCTTCAGATTTCGGAAATAAATTCGGACAGCCTTTAATTACGGGTTCTGTCTTAACTTTTGAACATCAGTACTTCGACAAGCTCAGCATGACATCACGCAAATTGGGTTACGATAAAGTGATTATGCAAGCCGGCGGCATTGGTTATGGAAAAGCAGACCAGGCTTTAAAAGACAAACCTAAAAGCGGCGATAAAATAGTGATTTTAGGCGGCGACAATTACAGAATTGGAATGGGCGGCGCCGCAGTTTCATCGGCCGATACCGGTGAATTTGCGAGCGGAATTGAACTAAATGCCGTGCAACGTTCCAATCCCGAAATGCAAAAAAGAGCCGCAAACGCCATTCGCGGGATGGTTGAAAGCGACAGCAACCCAATCGTTTCTATTCACGATCACGGTGCAGGCGGACATTTAAACTGCTTGTCTGAATTGGTGGAAGAAACCGGCGGATTGATCAATTTAGACAAATTGCCTGTCGGCGATCCAACACTTTCTGACAAAGAAATTATCGGGAACGAATCCCAGGAACGCATGGGTTTGATTATCAGCAAAGAAAATGCGGAAATTTTAAAACGTGTTGCCGAAAGAGAACGCGCTCCGTACTACGAAGTTGGCGAAGTCACCAACAATGGCCGATTCACTTTTGAATCAAAATCCACCGGAAAAAAACCTATGGATTTGGACTTGACAGATATGTTCGGCAGTTCGCCAAAGACCATTATGAACGATGTTTCTGTCGAAATAAATTACAGTGAAATAACTTACAATCAGGAAGATATACAACTTTACTTAAATAAAATATTGCAACTTGAAGCCGTGGCATGCAAAGATTGGCTGACCAATAAAGTGGATCGTTGTGTTGGCGGAAAAGTGGCCAAACAGCAATGTGCCGGTCCGTTACAGTTGCCATTAAACAACTGCGGTGTGATGGCGCTGGATTACAACGGTAAAGAAGGAATTGCAACTGCCATTGGCCACGCGCCAATCAGCGCGTTGATTGATCCCGTTGCCGGAAGCAAAAATGCGATTGCGGAGGCCTTGACCAACATTGTCTGGGCGCCTTTAGAAAATGATTTGGCCTCCATTTCCTTATCTGCAAACTGGATGTGGCCTTGCAAAAATGAAGGTGAAGATGCGCGATTGTACAAAGCGGTGAAAGCGGTTTCCGATTTTTCAATCGAATTGGGCATCAATGTTCCTACAGGAAAAGATTCCTTATCCATGAAACAAAAATACCCGGATGGTGAAGTAATTTCACCTGGAACAGTGGTGATTTCTGCGGCCGGTCATTGCAACGATATTTCAAAAGTGGTTGAACCTTTAATTAAGGATGTGGCAAATAATAAACTGTATTACATTAATTTATCTAATGACACCCATAAATTAGGAGGCTCGTCATTTGGGCAAATTCATCATAAAATTGGAACCGAAACACCAACGATAAAAGATGCCGGTAAATTTAAAATCGCGTTCAACACAATTCAAAAATTAATAAAAGAAGAACGAATTTTAGCCGGTCACGATATCTCTTCCGGAGGAATGATCACCACCTTGCTTGAAATGTGTTTTTCTCAGCAAACGCTCGGGTTGAATATTGATCTTACCGCTATTTCAGAAACCGATACCGTAAAATTGCTTTTTGCAGAAAACAGCGGCATTATTTTTCAAAGTGCAGATGAAACAGTGCCGGCCATTTTAAGCGAAAACAATATTGAATTTTTTGAAATAGGTTTTGCCCATAAAAGTGATTGCGTAACCATCAACAATTTTGATGAAATACACACTTTCAACATCGCTGAATTACGCGATGTTTGGTACGAAACTTCTTATTTGCTTGATCAAAAACAATGTGCCAACAACAAAGCGCTCGATCGTTTTGAAAATTATAAAAATCAGCCTTTAAAATATAAATTCCCAGATCACTTTACTGGAAAACTTAATTCCGTCACCTCGAGCCTGCCTGTCCGGCAGGCAGGCGCAGTCGAGCGGCCAAAAGCAGCCGTTATTCGCGAAAAAGGAAGCAATTCTGAACGCGAAATGGCGAATGCGATGTATTTGGCAGGTTTTGATGTAAAAGATGTGCATATGACCGATTTAATAAGCGGACGAGAAACCTTGGAGGACATACAATTTATTGGGGCTGTTGGCGGATTCTCAAACTCCGATGTGCTGGGCTCCGCAAAAGGATGGGCAGGCGCCTTTTTGTACAATGAAAAAGCAAAAAATTCCCTGGATAATTTCTTCAAAAGAGAAGATACTTTGTCGGTCGGAATTTGCAATGGCTGTCAGCTTTTTATGGAACTGGAAGTCATTAATCCAGAACACAAAGTTCACGGAAAATTACTGCATAACGATTCCCAAAAACACGAAAGCGGTTTTACTTCCGTAACCGTGCAGGAAAATAATTCCGTGATGCTTTCAACTTTGGCAGGCAGCACTTTAGGCGTTTGGATTTCACACGGCGAAGGAAAATTTAACTTGCCAATGGAAGAAAATGACTACAATATTGTGGCAAAATATGGTTATGACACCTATCCGGCAAATCCGAATGGCTCCGACTATAACGTGGCGATGATGAGCTCAAAAGACGGCAGGCATTTGGTGATGATGCCGCATATTGAACGTTCCCTTTTTCAATGGAACTGGGCTTACTATCCGGAAGGCAGAAAAGATGAGGTTTCTCCTTGGGCAGAAGCTTTTGTGAATGCCAGAAAATGGTTAACTGAAAAATAAAATATTCATCAAAGCAAACAAATTTCAGATTCATTCAATAATTCATAGTTGGTATGATGAGATTTTGTAATCGAAAATTTACGAACTCAATCTTAATAAAAGACAGTGCGCAAAAAATTTCAGAATGAATGCTTTAAGGATTTTTTAAACAGTTTTATTATCTATAATATTTTTTTAATTTAACATCATAAGGAGACCGTTATTTAAAACGGTCACTTTTACCGCAATTTCATAGGAACCTACACAATGAAAACACCGAAAAAATACCAGTTTATAATTGATTTAGGAAGAGCGCTGCATACTTACGGAATTCCTTCCTATAAAATTCAGACCTATTTAACCAAAGTTGCAAAAACCCAGGGAATAAATGGAACATTTATGGATTTACCCACATGGATAAACTATGCTTTTTATGAAGATGAAAGCGAACATACCTATAATTATTTAGAGTGCCTTCCTCCTGGCGTTCTAAACTTGGGGGCATTATCACGTGTTGAGGAAGTCACCAATAAAATAATAGCAAAGGAGATGAGTCATTCTGAGGTGGAAAATGAATTGCAATTTATCAAGAATGAAACAAAAAAAATAAATCATCCAATTCAAACCTTGTCATATTCAGTGGCCGCCGGCGCATTTAGTTTAATGATTGGCACTAATTGGATTTCTTTTATTTTTGCGTTGCTATTAGGCGCATTGGTTTATTTAATTGTGTATTTATCCCGTAAATCAAGCTATTTAGAGACTGTTTTAGAATCATTAATTTCTTTCGTGGTTACCATTCTCGCCTGTCTGTTATATTTGGTTTTTCCTGAATTTAATGTTGGCATAACCATACTGTCAGCCATTATAATTTTTATTCCCGGATTGGCAATTACAACAGCTTTAGAAGAAATTACGGCAAAAAATCTGGTCTCCGGCGTTGCTAAATTATTCGATTCAATTATTTCTTTATTTAAACAATTTTTCGGCGTTTTACTGGGTTTGGCTGTCATGTCATCAGTGATTGACTTTAAGCTTTTGGTTCATATATCCGACATGCCTCAATGGATCATGTTTTGCGGGATTCCACTGTTTTCAATTAGCCTTTTGGCTATTTTTCAAGTTCGTAAAAAGGACATGTTTTTAGGAGTGCTTACTGCCGTTTTTGTTTTTTTTGTTACAGTAATGTTTTCATTATCAGGTGTTTTGCTTAGCACTTTTATTGGCACAGTGGCTGCTGTTGCAATAAGTAGTTTATTTAGCAGGTATGCCAAATCGCCAAAAACAGTATATCTAACCCAAGGCATCGTAATGCTTGTTCCCGGCAGTAAATCTTTTATGGGGCTTAGCAACTCATTTTTAAATTCATCAATAATAACTGCTGATAATTTATATGAACAAGTGGCTTTTATTTTAATGGGAATCATTGGCGGATTATTATTTGCAGGCGTTTTTAGAAACCAGCAGGGAACAAAATTAGCAGAATAATATACTTTATTTATTCAAAAGACGGCAGGCATTTGGTGATGATAACCTATTTTCCCCTTTGGCAGAAACTTTTGTGAATGCCAGAAAATGGTTGGAAGATAAATAATCAACCATTTAAAATAATGATTATCCAATAATGGATTTCATTTTTTGTGAAATCCATTTTTTTCTACTTTGCGTTAACAATCCAATTTATGGCAGAAAATTGTACGCGATTATTTGATTTTGCTTACCACCAATTGGCAACCATTCCATGCCGTTTTGTGCTTTGCCTCTGATTAGGATCTAGCAAAAAAAAATTCAAAAATCAAGGAAAATACCCAGTTATAAGACATTTATTCATTTGATGAAGTTGAAGGGATTCCAGGTTGGAATTCTTTGCTGAAATTAGGTGAATACCAAAGCAACCAATCCAACGTTGATGTGTTAAAAAAACAAGTTCCCAACACCAATTTGGCAACCATTATTTATACTTCCGGAACTACTGGTACCCCAAAAGGCGTGATGCTTTCCCATAAAAATATTGTTGAAAACGCTTTTTCCAGCGCCAAAGCATTGGATTTTACGCCTGGCAACTACATGGTTTTAAGCTACTTGCCTATTTGCCATATTTTTGAACGTTTTGCTTTGTATTATTATCAGTATATGGAATTTGACGTTTTCTTTGCGGAATCCATCGATAAATTGGGCGACAATTTAAGGGAAGTAAAACCACATTTTATTCCTGTTGTGCCGCGATTGCCCGAAAAAATATACGACAAAATTGTGGACAAAGGAAGCAATTTAAAAGGCATAAAACGGATGCTTTTCTTTTGGTCGCTTAACTTGGAAAAAAAGTACGAACCTTATCAAAATAATGGCTAATAGTATCATTTTCAGTTCAATATTGCCAATAAATTGGTTTTTGGCAAATGGATAGAAGCATTGGGCGGAAACATCAAGTTTTCAGTATCGGGAAGCGCTCCATTAATCCGGCATTGATCAGGATTTTTACCGCTGCGCAAATTCCTGTTTTTGAAGGTTACGGAATGACAGAATCTTCTCCCGGAATTTCCATCAACGATTTCAGAAATGGCGGATTCAAAATTGCGATCGTAAGAAGAATTCTGGACGGTATGGAAGTCCAAATTGCCGATGACGGCGAAATTTTGGCGAAAGGCTCAAATGTAATGATGCATTCAGAAAGAAATTGATAAAGTCAATGAAAAAATTAGCCAAATGGGAACAGGTAAAAGCCTTCAAACTGATTCCCGAAATTTGGAGCATAGAAAATAACTTGCTAATCCCTACCCTAAAAATGAAGCAAAAATTTATTTTGCAAAACTATATCAATTCTTGGGAAAAAATCTATAAAAATTAATTTTTACGAATGCACCAAGCCTTCTTGTGAATTCCCTTTAATTTTTATACTTTGCAAAAAAATTTTAACCCAAATAAAATGCCAAAAGAAATTACCCGATTGTTTGATTTTGCCTATTACCAACTCGAAAAATACAATTTAGAGAAAGCTTTTATCACAAAATATGACGGAAAATGGGTTTCAACTTCAACCCGGGAATATATAGATAAAGCCAATGCCATAAGCAGGGGATTATTGCGGTTGGGCGTAAAACGTGGCGATAAGATTGCCATTATCACTTCGGCAAACAGAACGGAATGGAATATTTTGGATATTGGAATTATGCAGTTGGGCGCCGTCAGCATTCCTATTTATCCTACAATATCTAAAGAAGAATATGAGTATATCTTTAATCATTCAGAAGCCATTTATTGCTTTTTATCCGATTCAGTGCTGTATGAAAAAGCCATTTCCGCTAAAAAAAATGTTGCTTCTTTAAAAGAAATCTATTCTTTTGAAGAAATTGAAGGCTGTAAAAATTGGCAAGAAGTTTTGGCGCTTGGAAAGGATGAGAGCAATCAACAAGAAGTTGAAGCAGCAAAAGATATCGTAAAACCTTTTGATTTGGCGACAATCATTTACACATCGGGAACAACCGGACTGCCAAAAGGCGTGATGCTTTCCCACAACAACATCGTTAGCAATGTATTGGACAGTTTCCCTAGACTTCCTTTAATATTTGGTGCTACCAACACCCTAAGTTTTTTGCCGATATGCCATGTTTTTGAACGCATGCTGCATTACTTATACCAATACTCCGGAACCTCTATTTATTTTGCGGAATCCATCGAAAAACTAGGAGAAAATATCAAAGAAACCAATCCAAATTTAATGTCGGTTGTGCCGCGATTGCTGGAAAAAATTTACGATGGCATTATCGCAAAAGGAGCTGAATTAAAAGGAATAAAAAGAATTTTGTTCTTTTGGGCAGTAGATTTGGGCTTAAAATATGAACCTTATGGCAAAAACGGGTTGTTCTACGAAATGCAACTAGCCATTGCCAATAAATTAATATTCGCGAAATGGCGCGAAGGTTTGGGCGGGAACTTAACCACCATGGTTTCAGGCAGCGCCGCGTTACAGCCGCGTTTGGCCAGGGTATTTTCTGCCGCAAAAATGCAGGTAATGGAGGGCTATGGACTGACAGAAACATCGCCGGTAATATCGGTAAATATGTATAAAGGCCATTTATTTAAAATTGGCACGGTTGGCAAACCAATTAACAATGTGCAAGTTAAAATTGCAGAAGACGGCGAGATTTTGGTGAAAGGCCCAAACATTATGCTTGGTTACTATAAAGACCCCGAAAAAACAGAAAGTGCGATGACCGGAGATTATTTCCATACGGGCGACAAAGGAGAAATTGACGCGGAAGGATTTCTTAAAATAACCGGTCGAAAAAAGGAGATTTTTAAAACATCGGGCGGAAAATATATTGTACCCGCCTTGCTGGAAAACCAGATGAGGCAATCCCGGTTTATTGAACAAATTATCGTGATTGGCGAAGGCCAAAAAATGCCAGCGGCCATTATTCAGCCCAACTTCGATTTTTTAAGAAAATGGGCGAAAATACACCATGAACCAATATTACAAAACAATGAGGATTTAATTGAAAATCCGATAGTTCTTGAGCGCATTCAGCAAGAAATTGATGAAGGAAACAAAAATTTCGGCAAGTGGGAAATGATCAAAAGATTTGAGCTCACCCCGGAAGTTTGGGAAATTGACAATGGCTTGTTAACGCCAACCATGAAACCAAAACGCGATGAACTTATTTTAAGATACAAACATCTTTACAATAAAATTTATGAGATAAAAGATTAAAATGATTCACGATTTTTGATTTACGATTTACGAATTTTTTAAACTTTGTACTTCTAATATTTAACATTTAATATTTACTTTTACCATCCGAATAAAAAAAATATATGGAACATTTTGTAGTATCAGCCCGTAAATACCGACCTCAAACTTTTGAGGATGTAATTGGGCAACAAGCCATTACAAACACGCTTGAAAATGCTATAAAAAACAACCACTTGGCTCAGGCATTGTTGTTTACGGGTCCGAGAGGCGTTGGAAAAACGACCTGTGCGCGGATTTTGGCAAAAAAAATAAACCAGGCAAGCGGCGGCGACCTTGAAGAGGATTTTGCTTTTAATATTTTTGAATTGGATGCCGCTTCTAACAATTCGGTTGATGACATTCGGAATTTAAACGACCAGGTTCGCATTCCGCCCCAAACCGGTAAATACAAAGTGTATATTATTGATGAGGTGCACATGCTTTCATCGGCCGCTTTTAACGCGTTTTTAAAAACCTTGGAAGAACCGCCGGCACACGCCATTTTTATTTTGGCAACCACCGAGAAACACAAAATCATTCCGACCATACTTTCACGCTGCCAGATATTTGATTTTAAGCGGATTGGCGTGTTGGACACCAAAAAATATTTGGAGAAAATAGCCATTCAGGAACATATTGAGGCAGAAGATGATGCTTTGCACATTATTGCCCAAAAAGCTGATGGAGCTTTACGTGACGCACTTTCCATTTTTGACCGTGTGGTTAGTTTTTCGGGGAAGGAATTAACCCGTAAAGCAGTTACCGAAAACTTAAATGTGCTGGATTACGATGAATATTTTAAAACAACGGATTTATTGCTCGACAATAATATTCCGGAAGTTTTGGTGCATTTCAATACCATCTTGTCGAAAGGTTTTGACGGAAATCACTTTATCACCGGATTGGCTTCCCATTTTAGGGATTTGTTGGTGAGCAAAGATAAAATTACCGTTGATTTGCTGGAAGTTGGCGACAACGCCAAAAAGAAATATTTAGGCCAGGCCGAAAAATGTGAATTGAAATTTTTATTGCAGGGAATTGAACTGGCAAACGACTGTGATTTAAAATATAAAGGCAGCAGAAATCAGCGATTGCTGGTTGAGCTTACCTTGATGCAACTGGCCTCCGTTACTTATGACGGAGAAAAAAAAAATAGCAAGCCCTATATAATTTCAGCGGTTGTTTTTAGGTCCAAAACCACAAAAAAAAGCAGTGCAAAATTTGTAAAAGAAGAAATTAAGGTTGTTGCAAAACAAGAAGTTCCCGTTATAAAATACGAACCTAAAATTGCCAAAACGCCAAGCGTTGTGGAGGTAAAAGCCGAATTGATAAATACCGAACCGAGGCGCTCTGCCTTATCCTTAAAAAGTTTAAAAACAAAAGCGGAAGTCGCAAAAATTGAGGTCGATTTTGAAGAAGTTGACGGATTGCCTGCGGATGATTTTTCTGAAAGCAAATTGTTGCTGCTTTGGGAAGCATATAGCAGTTTATTGACAGACGAAGGCAAGAAAAGTGTGGCCTCGATTATGAATTCGAATGTGCCACGACTGGAAAACGGAATGGTTCATTTTCAGTTGCCGAATGCCATGATGAAAGACCAGCTTGACCGCGCTAAATTTCCTTTGGTAAAATATTTGCGAGAAAAGCTGAACAATTTTAAATTGGATGTTATTATTGATGTTAATGAAGAAGAAACCAAGAAATATGCTTATACTCCCGATGAAAAATACCAAAAATTTAGAGAAAAAAATAATGCGATTGAATTGCTGAAAAAAACTTTTGATTTGGATATTTAAAAAAGTAAATTTTAGATTTACGATTGACGCCCTTCGACTACGCTCAGGATGACGAATTTTGAATATTAAATTTTAAATTTTTGAATTATACGTAATTCAATAAAAACAAATTTCAAACATCATTGCATTTAACGGCAAATGGAACAAAGAAAATACGCAAAGGGCGCTAAATGAATTTTGAATTATAAATTTTTAAATGAATACTTTCACAAAGTAAAGGTTAGGGATTGAAGCGTAAAGCCCGGAGTCGCGCTTTTGAGCGTGCGAGGACTTGCAGCGGAAAGCCCGACCGCTTTTTAGCGGTAACGCCCACCAAAAAGGCGGGCAGGCCCAAATAAAACCCATAATTTAACCAAAATTTGATGCCTTATGTTAGGTTTAAAACTTCCTACCGACCCGCGCTGGGTGAATATTGCCGAAAAAAATATTGATGAAATTTTGATAGACCACGCGCATTGTGAGCTGAAAGCGGCTTCAACGGCGAACTCGTTGATTATGAGTTTTCCGGAATATTCGGACTTGGTGACGGAAATGGTTGCGTTGGTGAAAGAGGAAATGAGCCATTTTAACATGGTGCACGAGCGATTATTGAAACGGGATGTGATTTTGGGACACGACCGAAAAGACGTTTATGTGAATAATTTGCTGAAATTTTTCCCGAAAGGCGGCAGCAGAACCACGCAATTGGTGCACCGTTTGTTGTATGCGGCGCTTATTGAGGCGAGAAGCTGTGAGCGTTTCAGGCTGTTGTCGGAAAACATAAAAGACCAAGAACTGGCAAAATTTTACCGCGATTTAATGGCTTCGGAAGCAAATCATTATACCTTGTTTTTAGGTTTTGCACGTAAATACGGAGACCGTGAAGATGTGGACAAAAAATGGAACGAGTTGCTGGATTTTGAAGCCGAACTGATGAAAAATTTGGGAACACAGGAGACTATTCATGGATGATTTTCGATTGCCATTTGAAAATCAATTTTGAATTTTGAATTATAGATGATGAGTAATTTTAACCTCAACAAATAAACAATTAAACGATTCAACAGTTAAACGATTAAACAATAATCCGTATTTTTGCAGGATATGAAAAATTCCATTATTAACGATACCATAATAGCCTTGGCTACCTCATCGGGTGTTGGCGCCATTGCGGTTATACGTTTATCTGGTGAAGAATCGATTAACATTGTGAACCGGTTTTTCGTTTCAAAATTCGGTAAAAAAGATTTAAACAAGGTAAAATCGCACACCATTCATTTGGGAAATATTTTGGACGGGAATCGGGTGATTGATGAAGTTTTGGTTTCTTTTTTTAAGAATCCGCATTCCTATACCGGTGAAAATGTGGTGGAAATCAGTTGTCACGGCTCCGTTTATATTCAGCAGGAAATTATACAGTTGTTTATTAAAAATGGCGTTCGAAACGCCGATGCGGGCGAATTTACGCTGCGCGCGTTTTTGAACGGAAAAATGGATTTGACCCAAGCCGAAGCTGTGGCCGATTTAATTTCTTCAAATTCCGCGGCCTCACACCAGGTGGCTTTGCAACAAATGCGCGGTGGTTTTAGCGATGAAATTAAAAACCTGCGCCAGCAATTGCTGAATTTTGCCAGTTTGATAGAACTGGAACTCGATTTTTCTGAAGAAGATGTAGAATTTGCCGACAGGGCTGAATTTAACCGACTTGTCGAAAAAATAAGCTCGGTTTTAAAACGGCTGATCGATTCTTTTGCTTTGGGAAATGTGTTGAAAAACGGCATTCCGGTAGCGATTGTGGGCGAGCCAAACGTGGGGAAATCGACTTTGCTGAATGCCTTGCTAAACGAGGAAAAAGCCATCGTGAGCCATATCCCCGGAACCACAAGAGATGCCATTGAGGATGAAATTGCCATTGACGGCGTTGCTTATCGTTTTGTGGATACCGCGGGAATAAGAACTACGGAAGACGTAGTTGAAAGTATGGGCATTCAAAAAACATTTGAAAAAATTGATCAGGCACAACTGGTTATTTACGTTTTTGATTTGGAAAAAATTAAAAACAACCAACTTTCCCTTTCTGGAATTTTGGAAGAAATTAAAAAGATAAAAGACAACTATCCGAAAAAGCAATTGTTGATTATTGCGAATAAAGTGGATGTCGCCGATGCGGAATTGATCGAGAAAACCACCGAAGTTTTTCAAAACACTTCACTATTATTTTTATCGGCAAAAGAGAAAATAGGAATTAATGAACTTACTTCCACCCTCACCCTTATGGCCAACAAAGGCGCTTTAAGCAACAACGAAACCATTGTGAGCAATTCTCGCCATTTTGAGGCCTTAAACAACGCTTTAAAAGCCATTAAAGAAGTCCAAAAAGGAATTGACAACAACATAAGCGCCGATTTATTTGCCATTGACATTCGCCAGGCATTGTTTCATTTAGGGGAAATTACCGGTGAAGTCACCACCGAAGATTTGTTGGGAAATATTTTTGCGAATTTCTGCATCGGAAAATAAACTACCTGTCCTTATATACTAATTCTCTGTTATTCAATTATTTATATTATCTTCTTTAGTGCTTATATGTCTTTTTTGTTGTATATTTGTTGGCTATTTGTTGCTAAAAGGTCATTTTTGTTGCTAAATTTTTAATAAAAATATACTGGCGAAATGATGCACCATAGCGACCCATAGCGCACCACATATAAATTAATAGCACCATTATGAGCAGTACTATACATATTCCTAAAACTTGCCAATACTGCGGAAGTGCTTTTGTAGCCACATATACGAACCGATTGGCATTTAAGCAAGCTGTTTTTCATTAGAAAACAACATTAGGGAAAAACTAATTTAAGATGGAAAAGTTTTTATTATTGGCGGTTTTTGGCATCGCCATGGCTCATTTAGAAGGCGTTACGGTGGTTTATCTTCGCAGGGTACTTGGAATAAATGACTCGGAATTAAATAAAGAATCACTGAAAAATATTTCCAAACAATATATTTTTATTGAGAAAACAAGGGAAGCAGCCACAATATTGATGCTTGTAACCCTGGCGCTTTTGGTTGGAGAAACTTGGATAGACACGGTGGCTGTATTTCTTTGGACATTTGCATTTTGGGATCTATTTTATTATCTCTCACTTTATCTTTTGATTAAATGGCCACCAAAATTTACGACTATTGATGTTCTTTTTCTGATACCTCGCCCTTGGATTGCACCTGTATGGATTCCGATTGGGATATCGTCAATCACCATCATCATTATTGCGGTTCTTTTACTGACTTCAATTTTATAGAAGAACATTATCTCTCATACTGCATTTGGTTATGATCAGAAATCCAAAAATTGCTTTGGAACAAAAAGCATATATGAGAAATCAATTTGAGTTTTATGGCCTAAAAGCAACCGAAAGAAGGAAAATTCAGAAACCATTTTATTAAGTTCAGTAATCAATTCATTATTTGGTTCAAAAGAATTTTTTATCAATAAAGCCGTTGGGTATTATCCAATCGATTGAAAACAGAAATTATGCTATTTGCTATTTTCGTTCCGCTATCCAATGTTTTGCTTTCTATCTTTATTTCCATAATAATGAAAGACTCATTTTTAAAAATATTTTTTATGCTGAACCAGCCATTAGGGAAATAAACCAATAAACTATGGGGCTCCAACTCATCTATTAAATGCAAATCGAATTCTCCTTTTGTCCAATTAAGAAACTTATCATAAAAACCAATGGTTTCAATATTTATCAATTGGATTGCCTTATAAGAAGGATTTCCATTCCCTATTTTATTGAACAAAAACTTACTGTCTTTCATTTTATAACATAAATTTAAGCCTTAATTATTGATTAAAAGCCAATAAATTAAATCTGCTTATTAATTCCCATTGAATTATTTACTTCTCCAGCTTTTATAATTATGTCCCCAAAGCGCGAAGAATAGTATCATTGAATAACAAGGCAATAAAATCCAATAGCTGCTTGTTGCTGCATTTGCAATGGCATCCGCTTCATTAAACCCGTTTGCAATAAATTCATATTTATTTGAATCTACCAATCGGCCATATAAAGGAGGGATTATGGCGCCACCAGAAATCGCCATAATTAACAATGCTGAAGCTGTTTTGGTAAACTTGCCTAAACCCTCCAATGTTAAAGGCCATACTGCCGGCCAAACCAAAGCGTTTGCAATTCCCAATGCCGCAACAAATAATATTGAAGTGTAACCTGTTGTTGAGATGATGCAAATACTAAAGATAATTCCCAACAAAGCACTAATTTTAAGTGCGGTTCCTTGTTTTAAATATTTTGGAATTAAAATTACGCCCAGTCCATAAGTTGCTACCATTGCCATCAAAGTAAATGTGGTAAAATATTTTGCGTCTTGGGCCGAATAACCCAGTGATATGCCATAAGATATAATGGTATCGCCCGCGATTACTTCGGCACCAACATAAACAAACAATGTTAAAACGCCCAGCCATAAATGTGGAAATTGGAATATGCTGGTTTTAGCTGTTCCTCCATCGTTTGATTCTTCAATCGGATTTGGTTCTACATGGGGAAGCGGTGCTTTTCGAATAAGCAATCCAAGCACAAATAAAACAATGGCCATAATCATATAAGGCATAAAAACACTGTCGGCCATTGTGTCTAACAATTGTGCTTTTTCCGCCGGGGAAACCGTGCTTACCTTCTCTTTTACTTCATCGATGCCCGACAATAAAATAGCGCCAAAAATTAAAGAGCCCAAAGCACCGGCAACTTTGTTGGCGATTCCCATTACGGCAATGCGTTTGGCACCGCTTTCTATTGGCCCAAGAATGGTGATATACGGATTTGAAGCGGTTTGCAACAAGGTCATACCAATGCCTTGAATAAATATTCCCGTTAAAAATAACCAATAGGTTCTGGCTTCAGCAGCAGGAATAAAAACCAACGCACCAAAAGCCATGACAAATAATCCGAGCGACATTCCTTTTCTGTACCCAATTTTATTTAAAATATAAGAAGCCGGCAAGGCCATCACCACAAAAGAAATGTAGGATGCTGATGCCACAAAATAAGATTGTGCATCGGTTAATTCATTGATGGTTTTCATGAACGGAATTAACGCACCGTTAATCCAGGTAACAAACCCGAAAATGAAGAACAATCCGGCGATAATAAGCGTTGGAATTAAAGTGCTTTTTTGATTTTTTTGGCTACTGCTTGATTTTAACATGATAAGTTGGTTGGTTAAATGAAAAGTTATTTTAAAGTCATGGGATGAAAAATTGCATTATAAAAATGGCGATTAACTATTGTTTAGTACTTTTTCAAAGTCATATTTTGAGCATCATAAAATAAGGCTGCAGCACCAAGTATGGCAATATCTTCATTTTCAGATTTAAATATTTTTAGTTTGTTCAAAATATGTTTGTACAAAAATGTTTTTACAACTCTGTGCATTTCTTTTTCAAAGAAAGGAAAAGCTTTCGCCATGCTTCCTCCAATAACAATAACTTCAGGGTCGAAGGCAAAAATGAGTGCTTTAATTGCATTCCCCACATCCTGGCCATATTGCTCATATATTGCCAATGCAATTTTGTCTTTTTGCATCGCTCTCTGGTAAAGCACATCAGCATTTAATCCGTATTTTTCCTCAAAATAGCCTTCACTGCAATAATATTCAAAATCATTATCTCTATAAGGCAACGATCCAAATTCACCAGCGCCACAATTTGTTCCTGAGTATAAATGTCCTTTAAAAACGATTCCCGCACCAACGCCAGATCCCAGTATTAAGCCCACAATATTTTCATAATTTTTAGCCTGGCCAAAGTATTTTTCTCCCACTGCAAAGCAGTTTGCATCGTTATTTACATATACTTTTACATTAAACCTGCTTTCAAGAATGTCTTTAAGATGCACTTCTCGCCAAGATGGAATTTTTTGTACCCGATAAACGATTCCTTTTTCAACATCCACCAAACTTGGCACACCAATTCCAATTCCCACAACATCGTCATCCATAACTTCAGCTATAATGTTAATAACATCCGCAATAATTTGCTCTTCGGAAGCCAAATTGTTAATTTGTTTGCTGATGCTATTTTCGGTTTTTCCGTTTTTTACTTTTCCGGCAACCAGGGTTCTTCCGCCAAGCCAAACACCAACAATAGATTTATAAGTCATATCTTTTTTAATAAAAGTGTGTATTTTAAACGATTGCCAATCTGTCGTAATATAACGAAATAGCGCCCAAAATCGCTATGTCTGGCGTATTGGAATACTTAATCTCAAAATTATCGAGCAAGATATCATAATCAATTTCTTTGATGGTTTGTTTTAGGCTTTTATCAAAATATTTTGCCGATTTAACAACGGAACCTCCTATGATAATTTTTTGGGGATCAACAGCATACATAATTGCTTTGATGGCATTGCCGAGATGTTTTCCAAATTCGTCAAATGCTTCAAGCGCTTCCATATTTCCTTGATTTGCAAGATCCAATAATTCTTCTCCGCTTAATTTATACTGTTTTTTAAAAAATTTCCCGCTGCAATAATCTTCAAATATTCCATCCTTATATTGAATCATGCCAAATTCTCCGGCGCCACCATTGGCATCGCTAATTAAATGTCCGTTGGTTATAATTCCAGCTCCCATCCCAGTGCCTATAGTCAGTCCAACCATATTTTTGCAGTTTTTTCCTAAGCCAAATTGATATTCACCAAGGGCAAAGCAATTTGCATCATTGTCTAAAAATACCGGAATTCCAAATTCTTTATAAAGGATGTCGGCCAAATGAACTTCTTTCCAAGACGGAATGTTATGTACATTATAAATAATTCCTTTTTCTCTGTTTAAAATGCTGGGAACCCCAATTCCAATGCCAATCGCATCGTTTCTGGAGCGCAAATCTTTAATTAGATCAATAATGATTTTGATGATTTCCCATTCACTTTTTGCCTGCTGTGGAACGAGTATATAATTTTTGTCGATTATTTTATTGCCCTTCACCAAACCTGCGTTTATTTTCGTTCCGCCAAGGTCAATTCCAATAAGGTTTACTTCGTTGTCTATAGCCATCACCAATTTTAGTTGTTATTTTTTTTAATAATGATTGTTTTGTTTTTTATAATAGGCTTTGCCCAAATGCCAATGCTTAAAATGTAGGCAAGTGTTACATAAATAAATAACATACCTGTTTTTAAGGTTGTATAATCACTTATGAATCCAATTAACAATTGCACAACCGCCCCACCCATGATTCCGGTCATTAATATTCCGGCAAATGAGCCATGGTGTTTATTTACTGAATTTAGCGCCAATGAAATAATGATAGGATACATTACTGAAAGGAAAAATCCGGAAGCCTGAAATGCCATTAAGGAAAAATTTGCACTGCCGAATATTGCGATGGTAAAACTTATTATTGCCATTGAAGTAAACAACCTCAACACAAATTTACTGTCCAATATTTTTAATAAAATCAATCCCAAAATACCGCCAATGGTCATTAATCCCCAAAAATTTCCAACGGCATTCGCGCCTATGGTTTTGTAATCCAATCCATCATAAACCTGTAAAAATTTAGACATCCAATAGGAAATTCCTTGTTCCGCACCAACGTAAGCGAAAATTCCGAAGAAATATAAAATCACCAATTTGTTTTTGAAAAGCGCTAAATAACTATCTTTTGATCCCGATTTTTCTTCAATCTTTAGTACCACTTTTGGAAAAGTAAAGAATAAAATAATAAATATCATTGCCAAACTGCCAAGCGCAAAAAGCCAATAAATGGATACCCAAGACATGTCTGCCGGCACAAAGTTTGATAAAGTGGCGATAAGATAGCTTTTTTCACTATCGGTATTTTCAATATTGAGAACCAGCCAGGAATATACTTGCGGACTAATAAATGATGCGAGACCAAATATTAATTGTGCCAAAACCGATGTGAATGCATAATTTTCTTCTCCACCTGAAACTCGCAACAAAGGATTGATGACAACTTGTAATATTGCCATTCCGGTACCAATGGTGAATAATGAAAACAGAAAAACTTCAAAAGTGGGAAAGTGCGCAAATAAAACAGAGCCTAAAAGCGCCAATAAAAAGGCAAAGACCATCATTTTTTTCTCGCCAAATTTTTCTAACATCAATCCGGCCGGAATAGACATTACCCCATAGGCTATAAAAAATGAAAAGGGTAAAAAACCAGCCATGGTTTCGCTTAGGCTAAAGTTTAAGGATACGCTTGGGTTAAGAGCTCCCAAAATATTTGTTAAAAAGGATATCACAAAAAATGTGATCAAAATTAATGCTACGATTCCATAATTACGCTTCATAAGCTCTTAACCTTTTTAGATTAATTAATTATTATTTCTAGCATAAAAGTCAAAATAATAATTTTCTATTTTTTTATTTCCCTATTCGGTATTTATTAAAAAAATGAATAAAAAACGCAATATTAAAATTAAAGGTTTGTGAGATCCCGCAATTTTAAATATGAATAATTTAGTGTTTTTTGTGGTGCTAAAATAAGTATATTTTTTTAACACTGCATAAATTTGCATTATATTTTTTTAAAAAATATTTAATTATGATATTTCTATAGCCTTTTATATAGCTTATTTTAATGGGTTTATACCCAATTAAATTTAAAATACCTACTGATTTATTCAACCTTTAATTTTTTATTATTTAATTTATTATAATTAAACTAATTTTTAATGCAAAATATTGCATTAAAAATGACGCAATGAAAACTAATGAAATTACACCAATTTATAATTGTTCACCCATCTGTCAAAAAGTTTACAGATTGGGTTTTAACTAAAGTATTGCTCCATTATTTTAACTTCAAAAACTGGCTTTGCTGAAATTTTAAGAAAATTAAGATTGAATTTAGAAGAATGTTATTTCAACCTGTCGTGAAATGTTTTTAAGGAAGAAGCCCTGATAATTAATTTTGCCGGTTCTATCAAAAATTTATGTTCAACATGTTCATTATTGATAATTTCTTCTAATTGATCAGCAGCAATTCTTCCCATATTTTCTGATGAAAATTCAATTGAAGAAATTCCCGGCGAAATTAAATTGATAAATGGTTCATTGCCAAAACTTATAAGCATTACGGAATCTGGAATTGCAATATTTTTTGTTTGAAGAAAAGCATGCAATTGGCAAGCAACGTAATTGTTGCAAGTTACAATACCATCAAAAGAAATTTTTTCCTTAATAATATTCTCAAAAACCTGCTTTAAAATTTCTTTGTTCAAATCGCTTCTTAGAATTTCAAAACTGCTTTCAGAATTAACGATAAAAGCGGCCTTAAAGCCTTCTTCCATATCATTATATAGGGAACTTTCTGAATCACCAACAATCAATATTAGTTTTTTGGCGCCTTGGTGAAGCAAATGATTTGCGCACAAATAGGCGCCATTATAAATATCGGGCAAAACATGTACCTGTGAAAACCCTGTATCAGATTTGTTTATTGAAACAATTGGCACTTTAAAATCGGCAATGGGTTTTTTTTCATCCAATAAATTAATCATACCAACAACATCAATATCCTTGATAAGATCTAAAAATTTATCATTAGGCAAGCTGTTTGGCACAAATTTAATAATCGGTTGAAATCCTTTTTTCAACAAAGATTCTTGTGCCGCTAAAATAAATAAATGTGTTTCCAATTTACTTAAATCATCAACTAAAAAAACAACAATGTTATTTTTTTGTTTTTGCATGTAAACCGGTAAGTTGGGAAAATAGCCTAGTTTCTTCGCAACTTTCCAAACCTTCTCTTTAGTTTTCTGGTTTATTTTTGGGTGGTTGGTGAGTGCTCTTGAAACTGTTGAAGCTGAAATATTTGTTGCTTCTGCAATATCTTGTAATGTTATATTCTTTTTCTGAGGCTTACTCAATTTTATATATTTTTACTTTTTAACAAAAATATAAAAATATAAAATATGGATTTGATATATTTTTATTTATTAATTCATATAGTTTAGCGCATACGACTGTATGTCATAACATTGAGAAAAATGTAAATTTAAGGTAATTTACTCTGAATTGCGTGAATTGAGGATAATAATACGTAAAAACCTCTTTTATTAAATAATCATTTATTTAGTTTTGGAGAACAAATTAACTAATTACACTCTAAAATTTCAATTTTTTTTTTAAATCAAAAGTAATTATGAAGAATCTTTTTAAAAAAACCTTAATTATTTCTGTGATATTGTTTCTGAACAATATAGCACAAGCTCAAACAGTTACTGGCAAAGTTTCGGACGCTTCGGGTCCGTTACCAGGCGTTAACGTAGTTGTTCAAAATACAAAAAACGGAACAACTACCGATTTTGACGGTAAATTTAGTTTAAATAATTTGCCAAAGAATGCAGTTTTAAGTTTTAGTTACATTGGGTATATTACCCAAGATGTGGCTGTAAATGGTCAAACTTCATTAAATGTAATTCTTGTTCCAAGCAATGTTGTTTTGCAGGAAGTTATCGTTGTTGGTTATGGTTCCTCCAAAAAAAAGGACATAACTGGTGCAGTTGCAGTTGTTAGTTCGAAAGAATTTGAAGGAAGAGCGAATACTGGAATTGGGAATGCCCTTGAAGGTAAAGTTGCGGGAGTTCAAATAACAAAACCTTCTGGTCAGCCACAAGCTGGTTATACCATTAGGGTTAGGGGAACATCAACAATTACAGCTGGTGCAGAACCTTTATATATTCTTGACGGTATTCCTACAACTTCAATAAACGAAATTAGCCCATCAGATATTGAGTCGATGACGGTTCTTAAAGATGCTTCCTCTGCAGCAATTTATGGTGCTAACGGTTCCAATGGTGTTGTGCTTATTACAACAAAAAGAGGTGGAAATCAAAAAACAAAAGTAACATTGGATGCATATACTTCATTTTCAACGGTGTCCAATAAATTAGATGTTCTGGATGCAACTCAGTACAAAGCTTTAATGACCGAAATGGGCCAGACCACTAACTGGAGTAACTATCCCTTTAACAATAATTGGCAAGATAAAGTGTTAAGAACTGCAACAACATCAAATTATGCATTAGGCGTTTCTGGAGGCGATGAAAAAACAAATTATTATCTTTCAGGAACTTATCTTGACCAAGAAGGGGTTGTAATGACAAATAAAGTAGAAAGATATACCTTTAAACTAAATCTTGACCATAAAATAAATGAATCCATAAAAGTTGGTACAAGTATCGGTTACAGCAAATGGAAAGATATTGATATCAATGAAACCGGAAAGTTTGGCGTAATTTTAAATTCTATAACAGGTGCGCCAGTTACAGATGTGTATGAAGCTGACGGAACATTTTCAATAAATCCATTTATACCAGATCTTGAAAGCCCTGTAGCCCTACTTTTAAAAAATGAACATGCCTACGAAAATTATAAATTCAACGGGAATGTTTATACGGAAATTTCATTTTTGAAATACTTGAAATTCAAATCTTTATTTGGGTTTGAGAAATTGAACAGCACTTATAATTCTTGGGTTGACCCATACACAAGCAGAGAAGGCAGAGGATTTAGCGGGATGGCATCTTTGTATAACAATGAAAATACTTTATGGAATTTTGAAAACACGCTTTCTTTCTCAAAATCATTTAAAAATCACAATCTTAACGCTTTAGTAGGTTATATTGCTTCAGAAACAGAAAATTCTTCTGCCAGTATAAGTGCCAGAGGCTTTGGTTCAGCAGCAGTACAAACTGTTAATGCTGGTTCAACAAGAACAGCTGGGTATGATGAAGCTAAAGGAAGAAATGAAGCCATCATTGGAAGATTAAACTATAGCTATGAAGAAAAATACTTATTGACCGCTAATTTTAGAGCTGATGCCTATTCAGGTTTTGGCGCAAAAAATAGATGGGGTTATTTTCCATCATTTTCAGGAGGTTGGAGAATTTCAAAAGAAGACTTCTTTAGCAATGTAGAAGTAGTGAATGATTTGAAAATTAGAGCTGGCTGGGGTGAAGTAGGAAATGGCCAGGTTGGTCCATTTTCACATTATGGCTTGGTAAGTCCGGGAGCTCCATTTGTAGTTGGCGGTACAGTTGTTCCGGGTTCAAACCCTACAACACTTGAAAGTTCAGATCTTAAATGGGAAACTACCAAACAAACCAATATTGGTATTGATGTTTCATTATTTAATAATCGTTTGTCTATAACTAGTGATTATTATAGTAAGAAAACAGAAGAGATGTTGCTTAATAAAAGAATTCCTGCCAGTACAGGTTTTACAACAGCTTTACTTAATGTTGGAGCAATGGAAAACAGTGGTTTTGAATTTACCGTAGGATCAAAAAATATGGTAAATGAATTAAAATGGAATACCGATTTTAATATTTCATTTAATAAAAGCAAAATCACAAGTCTTCCTGGCGGAAGCATACAATTAGGGCAACTTAATAATGATGGCAGAGGTTTAGTTGCCATTGCAGAAGAAGGGCAACCATTGGGAACTTTTTATGGATATGTTTCTGAAGGTGTTGATCCCGCTACAGGAAATATTAAATATAAAGATATAGACGAAAGCGGTGATTTAAGTGACGGTGACAAAACCATTATTGGTAATGCAAATCCTGATTTCTCTTGGGGATTGGCCAATGAATTAAAATATAAAAACTGGTCATTCAATGTCTTCTTCCAAGGGGTTCAAGGAAATGATATTTTTAACGCTACCAGAATTGATACAGAAGGTATGTATAATGCAAACAATCAATTAACAACAGTGTTGGATCGTTGGACAACGCCAGGTCAAATTACTGATATGCCAAGAGCTGATTTTGCAGGAACTAACAATGTTTTAGTTTCTTCCAGATATGTAGAGGATGGTTCTTACGTTAGATTGAAATCATTAAGTTTGGGTTATACGCTTCCTGATGAGTTAGTTGGTAAGTTAAATATGAGTAAAATACATTTCTATATTACTGCCGAAAATCTAGTTACTTGGACAAAATATTCAGGCTTAGATCCAGAGGTTAGTATTTATGGAAGAAGCGGCGATAACTCGTTAAAGAACATTGCGCCAGGTATAGATTACGGAACCTATCCACAAACTAGAGATATTATTTTTGGTTTAAACCTTTCTTTTTAATCACATAAAATAAAATATTATGAAATATACATATAATAAATTAAGGATATTAGGTTGCTCTTTGATAGTTCTTGGGCTTTCTTCGTGCAGTGAAGACTTCTTGGATGTAGCTCCCACTTCTGCCCTTACAACAGGAAATGCTTATAATTCAGCCCAAGACCTTAGCAATGCGCTAAATGGTGCATACAGATCTTTTTATGATGAATATTATCAATGGGACAATGTTCTTTTAGGGGATGTTCGTTCCGATAATTCTTATAATGCAAATGGTGATTCTCCAATTGATGCTTATGATAAACTAGAGATCACTACAATCAATAATAGGATGATGGATAACTGGGTGCAGTTGTATAGGGGAATTGCGCGTGCCAACATTATTTTAGAAAAAATAAAAAGTGTTAATGACCCCGCTTTGGATAAAAATAATTTAAGGGAAAATATTATTGGACAGGCAAGTTTTTTAAGGGCTTTCCATTATTTTCAATTGGTGAAAAATTATGGAGGTGTTCCTTTAGAACTTAATTCCAATTCATCTGACCCTGCCAAAATTAATTTGCCTCGTTCAACTGAAAAAGAAGTGTATGACCAAATTGATGCGGATTTACAAATTGCATTGGCAAACTTGCCAGATGCTTATGTTGGTGGTCCAAGTGAAAATAAAGTGAAGGCTACAAAAGGAGCCGCCAATGCTTTATTGGCAAAAATATGGGCGCAAAGAAGCGACAGAGATTATACCAAAGTGCTTAAATATTCTAATGATGTTATCAACAGTACTGCCGGTTATAGTTTGGTAGCCAACTATGCCCACCTTTTTGATGGTGCTCATTATTTTAATTCAGAGTCTATTCTTGAAATATCTTTCTTAGGCGGCAACTGGGATGTGTCTAACTGGGGCGTTCAATTGTTTTTGGCGCCTGAAGACGGATGGCAAAAATATGCTACACCTTCCAAAAATTTAATTGCCGCTTATGATGCTGAAAGCGATGTTATTCGAAAAAATGCGAGTGTTGTTTTTTGGGACAATTTAGACTGGGCCGACGAAAACTGGAATCCTTGTGGTGACAAATCAGTTGCAGTTCCGTTTCCTTATAAAGAAAAACATGCCGATGGGTGGAACAGTGGAGATCACCCTTATTTATTGCGTTTAGATGACATCATTCTCTTGAAAGCGGAAGCCCAAAACGAATTGGGAGATTTGTCAGGATCACTGCTAACCATAAAACAAATTCGTGACAGGGTTAATTTACCGGTGCTTACAGCTTCTTCCAAAGCCGATATGAAAACCAAAATATTGAATGAGAGAAGATTAGAGTTGGCTTTTGAAGGCGAACGTTGGTACGATTTAGTTCGTGCAGGAGTTTGTACAACAGTGATGAACAGTTTAAATGAAGTTAAATATACTTGTGGCAGCGGAACTCAAAGTGCACCAATAGCCATTAATTATAACTGCAATGATGATAAATGGTTGTGCCCTATACCGCAATTGGAAAGAGACACAAATCCTAATTTAACCCAAAATCCTGGATATTAGTTTTTCATTAATTATTTTGTTTAATTGAGTTTTTTTTAAATTTTGAATACTTCGGAGGTTTTTCTTCGGAGTATTCATCTTTTAATCCATTAATAAGTTAAATTTCAACTATGAAAGCTTCTGTTTTACTTTTTTTTATATTATTTTCCTGTTCTAATTCAAGCCAAAACAATGAGATACCCGAATTGCCAATAGAAAATTCACCACAGCCTGTACTTTCCGGCAAAATGGTTTATCATAGTTATTCCTGTTATAACTGCAATGATTCCGTATTGTTTCTGTATGATTTTAAAACGAACGAAAGAATAGTTTTAAGCCAAAATTGGCCTATCATAAATTCGATGAATGCCCATTTTTCGCCCGATGGAAAAAAAATAGTGTTTATGGGAATATCACCAACAACCAATAGTTGGGACCTTTTTATTTTTAATTTAGGAACAAATTCTCAACCAATTAATCTTACCCCAAATTCGTTAGGCCGCGATGAAGATCCTAAATTTTCAACCGATGGCACTAAAATTATCTTCAAACAAAATGGCGTTCTCAAAGAAATGAACACCTCAGGAAATATCATAAGAACTTTTCCTGTGACAAACAGTGAAGCCTCCATGCCTTATTACACGGCTGACGGAAACAGTATTGTGTATGCCGGTAATGAACCAAACAACAACACCTTGAATATTTATCTTTATTCCATTGCCAATAACACCACATCGGCCTTATCGGCAATTGAAAAATTGGAGGAATATTATCCAATTGTAATTGACAATGCCACATTTTTATTCACGCGTTGGGAAGGATTAAACAACAAAAATGACCAGGTTTATTTGGGTTATTTAAATAATTCAACTCCTAAAAGGTTGCCATTTAACGAGCCTGACGCCAATTTTTCGGATGCTTATCCGGTTAACAGCCATACCGTGATAATTTCAAGCACAAAAATTGGGGGAATCGGACAATATGATTTATATTTAGCAGATATGGCGACAGGAAAAAAATGGTCTTTAAATTTATACAATCCATATATAAACAGCAACAATAATGAATTGGGAGCCTGTTATTCTCCTTTATAAATCACAAAAAATCAACTTTATGAAACGTTTCCTAATTATTTTATTTTTAGTATTTCTTAATTCAATTTCAGCTTATCCTCAGAAGAAGCCATTGTTTGATGAAAATAAATTGCAAATCAATTGGGAATTGGTCACCAATAATTACAATAAGGAGGAAAAAGTGCTTACCTCCTTCAAATTCACAAACACCGGAAAAACAAATTTTCCAGCTTCGGGTTGGACAATTTATTTTAGTTACAGCCGCAACACTTCCCCAACGCCAAGCTCAAAAGATTTTGTGATCACACACATAAATGGCGACATTAGCCAGCTTAAACCTACGCAAAGCTTCAAAGGTTTAAAGCCTAATCAAAGCGTTGATTTTTCATTTATTTCCAATGGGAAAATTCTAAATCTTACCTACGCTCCCGCCGGATTTTATATTGTTTGGAACACGATTCCGGAAAAAGGATATTCCATAAAAAATTATATTTTGAAGCCAATTTCGGATGCTACCGTAAATTTTATTACCGCCGAAACTACTTATAACAACAACAAAATAATCGAAGATATTTCCATTGAAAATTTGCCTAAAATTTTCCCTTCTCCAAAATTTTTCAAAGAAAATCAGGGAAATTTTGTGCTTGACAAGAATGTGAACATTCAAACAGATTCAGAATTTTCAGTTGAAGCCAACTATCTTTCGAATGAATTAAGTAAAGTTATTGAAGGAAATTTTGGAGGTAATTCCGCAGAAAATAACGGTAATCAAATCGTTTTAAAGAAAGCAGATTTAAAAAATGAAGAATACATTCTCGACATCCAATCAAATAAAATTGAAATTTCAGCATCAACAGGAAAAGGAATTTTTTACGGAATTCAATCGTTAAAATCATTGATGCCAGCAGATTCCTGGAAAAATAAATCAACTTCAATTGCAATTCCAAATTGTGAGGCAAAAGACGAACCACGCTTTGAATACAGAGGTTTTATGTTTGATGTGGCGCGCAATTTCCAGACAAAAGAAACCATTTTCAAAATGCTGGACGCTATGTCATTTTATAAAATGAACAGTTTCCATTTCCATTTTAGTGACGATGAAGGCTGGAGAATTGAAATTCCCGATTTGCCTGAACTTACCGAAGTTGGCGGAAAACGTGGCCATACAACCGACAGCAATTCATTTTTGCCGCCTTCTTACGCATCGGGTCCTGATGCTGGATTTTATCCGGGAAGCGGCTATTTTTCCAGACAGGATTTTATAGAGATTCTTAAATATGCCACTGAAAGGCACATAAATATAATTCCTGAAATAGAATCTCCCGGACATAGCCGGGCAGCCATAAAAGCGATGGATTCAAGGTATCGTAAATTTATGGAACAAGGCAATCAGCAAGAAGCCGAACGCTATTTGCTTCGTGATTTAAATGACAAATCTGTTTATACTTCAGCGCAATTATGGACCGATAATGTGATGTGTGTGGCCTTGCCTTCAACCTATAATTTTATGGAAAAAGTCATTGATGAGCTGTTGGCAATGTATAAAGATGCCGGCGCGCCAATTGCCACCATTCATATTGGCGGCGATGAAGTGCCGAAGGGCACTTGGAAACTTTCCCCAATTTCCAATAAATTAATTGCTGATGACGACAAACTTAATGCCACCGATGATCTTTGGTATTATTATTTCGATAAAATGGAAAAAATGCTCACCAAACGCGGAATTGCACTTTCTGGTTGGGAAGAAATTGCGATGCGGAAAACGGTTTTGGACGGAAAAAACAAGTACATTCCAAATCCCGATTTTGCCAATAAAGGTTTTAGGGCACACGTTTGGAACAACGGAATTGGCTGGGGCGACGAAGATTTACCTTACCGTTTGGCGAATGCAGGCTATAAAGTGGTGCTTTCAAGCGTAAGCAATCTGTATTTTGATTTGGCTTATGAAAAAGCGGCAGATGAGCCAGGATATAATTGGGCGGGTTTTAATGACACTGAAAAACCTTTCTATTTTATTCCTTTTGATTATTATAAAAACACCAAAGAAGACACCGACGGAAATCCAATAGAGAAAAACTTGTTCGATGGAAAAGAACGATTAACCGATTATGGAAAGTCTAATATTCTAGGAATTCAAGGGCAATTGTTCAGCGAAAATGTCAGAAATACTGAAATATTGGAATATTTATTATTTCCAAAATTGTTGGCTTTGGCAGAACGCGCCTGGGTGCAAAATCCTGATTGGGCAGCAGAAAAGGATTCCGAAAAGAGCCATATTTCTTATTACAAAGACTGGTCAATGTTTGTAAATATGCTTGGAAAAAAGGAATTGCCGCGGTTGGACTATTATTTTGGCGGATTTAACTATCGCATTCCGCCGGTTGGTGCAATTATTGACGCAGGGAAAGTAAAAGCCAATATTCAGCAACCCGGATTTGTGATCCGCTACACTACGGACGGCACTGAACCAAACGTCAACAGTGAAATTTACACAAAACCAATTGTGGAAAAGGGAAAAATTACGCTGGCTGCCTTTTCTGAAAATGGCAGACGGGGAAAGTTAACTTTGATTGAAAATTAAGGGAAGTCCGAAGACTGAAGACCGAAGTTTAAAATTTCCTAAAAAAATCGTAAATCAAAAATCGTAAATCAAAAATTTAGATTATTTCGCTTTTTCTTTTCTGTATTGTAAAGGTGCGCAACCATATATTTGTTTGAACAATCGCGATAAATTTTTGTTGTCGGCAAATCCAGATTCAAAAGCAATTTCATTGATGGGTTTTTTGGATTCCAATAACTTATCGGTAAATTTTTGAATTCTTAGGTTGCAAATGTATTTGTAAACGGCAGAGCCCGTGACGTCCAGGAATCTCTTTTCTAATGCCCTTCTTGAAATTGCCACCTTTTTTAGGACGTCGGTCACATTAATGTTGTTTTCTATGTTTTGGTGAATGAAAATTAACGCCTTGGCAATCTGCTCATCTGTGGTTGCGCAAATATCTGTGGACTGTCGGGTATTTACCGTAATTGGTTTCACAATAATGTCATAGGGTTTTTGTACAGGATTTTCTATCATTAAATGCAGTAAATGTGCCGCTTCATAACCGCCTTGTTCCGTGTCTAAACTGATGCTTGAAAGTGGCGGATCGGATAAATTGCACGTTAATATGTCGTTGTCAACGCCTAAAACGGCCACTTCTTCAGGTATTTTAATGTTTGAATGTTTACAGGCTTCAGCCACATAAGAAGCTCTTTCATCATCACAAGCCATAATGGCAATGGGTTTTGGCAATGATGTTAGCCATTTGCTTAAGGCTGAGGGTTTGTAATACCATAATTCCTGTGATTCAACTTTGTTGGTTTCAAAAAAATGAACCTTTCCACCCTGCTTTTTTATATAATTTTCAAATCCCACGCCCCTTTCACGCGACCAAACAATATCTGTAAAACCATAAAAAGCAAAATTTTTATAGCCTTTATTGATGAAATATTTGGCACCCATTTCTCCAGTTTCAAAATAGCCGCCTGTAATATTCGGAAATTCAATAAATCGTTCTTTAAAATCTTCGGCAATAACAGGAATCTTCAGTTCTTTTAATTTCGCTATGTCTGAATTGTTGTAAATATGGGCGATAATTCCATCGGCTTCCCATTCTTTCGCGAATTTTATAAGCTTCTCCATACTTAAGTCTTCCCTGAAATGCAAAGGCATTTTGCAAAATAACCAAGGACCAGCTTCTTTTGAATATTTAGTGATGCCGGTCAATAAATTTTTACCGTATTCTTCGGAAATATCAATAAGCAATATTATTTTATACATCAACTTAATTTATAAAATTTGAAAAGTCCTACTACTTTTTAAGCTAACTAAAACTCAAAGTTAAGAATAAATCAATAGCTAAAAAATCTCTTTTGAAGCAATTGCCTATTTTATTAAACTTGAAAAGTTTATAAGTTAAACAATCTAATTATTTCTTAAGTTTTTCAAGTAGCAATTCAGGTTCATCCGTAGTGATAAAATCAAAATTATGGGCAATCAGCCAATCCATATCGGCAGCTTCGTTTATTGTCCAGGCATTCAAAGTCAAGCCAAATTTCTTAGCGCTTTCAATCAATTCCGGATGGTCTTTATACGACCAAAAATAATAATCGGCGCCACCAATTCCATCAGCTTTAAGTTGTTCAATAGATTTGTTATCCTCTAAATATTGGGTACTGGCTTTTGGGTCTAATTCAATGATTTTCATCAAAATATCATAATCGAAACTAATGTAGGCAACTATATGTTGTGCCTTAAGTTGACGGAATAATTCAACCACTTTTGTCGCGATGAGTTGCCCTCTTTCTTTGCTTATTTCAGATGGTTTTATTTCGCAAACCAATCTTGTCGCTCGGTTATTTGCAACACCCGCTAAAATATATTCCCGCAAAGTTGGGAGTTTTTCCCCGTTTGATAATTTGAAAGCTGCCAAATCAGCATAATTTGTTGTTTCAATGGCTAAATTGTTGAAATGTGGGTCGTGATTTATAATCAGAGAATCGTCAGCAGTCATTCTTACATCAAACTCCGATCCGGTGCATTTTAGGGCGATGGCTTGTTTGAGCGATGCAATGGAATTTTGGGAAAAATTATTTAGTTTCCAAGCGCCACGGTGTGCAATCACCGAATTTTCAGCAAAAATAATTGGCATTATAACTGTTTTCTTTGATGAAGAACATCCAATTAAAATAAGTCCGATAAATACAATATTGATAATTTTCATGATTAATTTTTCTCTAAAACATGTGATTGTTCGCTAACATTCCAGCCTGATATCAGCAATTTGGTTTTGCCGTTCAAAAACAAATTTTCAGGTATTGAACATTTAATTGTTCTTTTTTCTTTGGGTAAAATGCTGATATAGTTATCATCCCAAAATACCGGAAAAACAGTGTCGCCAAATTCATCAACGACTTTTAAATGAATGAAAAATCCAGTTTTAGCATTCGTGTTTTCCATCATTACAGCCAATTCAACATTATGTTCAATTGTTTTGGTTGAAAGCGATGTAAAGATTTCCGATGTTGGCATTTCATTTAACTTGGTGAAATCGGCATATTCTTTTAAAGGTGTATTTCCCCAAAAAGTCTTCTCCCAATCGAAAACATCTTTTTTGCCGGACAACCAATAAAAATTGGAAGCTATCTGAACATCATTTTCATCAAATAATTTTAAATCGAGGAAAACACCTTCGGAATAATTGCCCAAATTAAAAATGGATTTTGAAGTGATGGAAGCGATATCATAAGTCAAATTTTCACTTTTTAATAAATTGGAATTGAAATCATAAACAGCAATTTGTGCTTTAAGATTTTTCTTTAAATCCAAAGATTCATTTACCGCAATTATTTCATTGGTTGCATAATCGTAAATCAACTGATTGATGATATTCGCTTTTTTTGTTGCGTAATAACTTGAAGTCGGCAATAAATAATAATCGTACAATTGCCAGTAAAAAGATGGCCAGGCCGAATTAAGCATCCATTGAATTATGCCTGTTGATACCGGTATTCTTGCCCTAAAGGCTTCAAACATGCCACTCATCGCTTCATAACCCATCACCTCCGATTTCATCAAATAATCCTCCAAATCTTTTGCTTTTCCGTACCTATTTTCCAAATTCAGCGTATTCACATTTAAATCCCTAAACGCCACGGCAGAATGCGTGCAATGATAATTCCAAGCGTCATTAATTGGCCAAAGTTGGTCTTCAGGAATCATTTTTTTGATGCTTTCCAACACAGGAATATTTGCCCCGGGCGAGGTTTCTGTATTAAAACCGAATGCACCGCCATTTACCTTGTCTTCAAACCAATAATTTGGAGAAACATATTCGTAAGGACCATTCATTTTTACGCCAACAGGACCGCTAACTTCGCTAGTTCGTGTTCCTGCTGTTAAGAGATAAGGACGATTGTCAATTTTCGATATTAAATCCTTGTATTTAATTTCGAGTTCGGGTTTTGGCAATTTGTCACTTGCTAAAAACCAGACGAATATGCTTGGATGATTTCTTAACCAATGAATTTGATCACTTAAGGATTCGGTCGCAAGTTTCATATCCTCTTCCGTTTGTACACCGCCAAAAGCATCGCATTCTTTGCCCAAATATTCAATCCATTCCCACTGGCAGCTCCAGCCAACCATCGCCAAAATACCGTATTGGTCGCATAGATCATAAATATCTTGTGAGGTTCCCCAAATACTTTCAAAACGCAACGTATTCAAATTCATATGTTTAACATATTGCATTTGGGTTTCTAAACTTTGCTTGGTATCTCTAAGGAAAATATCGTCGGTCCAGCCCGCACCCTTAATCAATATTTTTTTTCCGTTAAGTATAAAACCTTTATGGCCTTCTTCCGTAAAGTAAGTTTCAATTTCCCTGATGCCAAAAGTAATTTCTTCGGAATCACTTATGTTTTTTTTGGTTTCAAAACGAAGGGAAAGCTGATGTAAATTGGGTTCACCAAGATTGTTGCACCACCAAAGTTTTGGATTTTTTAAATAAAGGGAAGCTATTTCTTTTGAAGTTAACGTTAAATTTCTGGTCTCTTTCGGATTCAATTTTACGGGATAACGGAATTCATTTTCACCAATTTTACCCACCAAGGTTCCTGAAACAGTTTTTGGGCTGTTATTTTGAAGTTCTGTTTTAAGCGTTAGCCATGCTTCTTCTAAAGTAGTTGTGTTTACTTTGGACTGAATGGCCGTGTTTTTTAATCCCACTGCACCCTCAATTTCAATAAATACCGGTCGCCAAATTCCCATATTTTCATCAACCGGACGCGGATTCCAATCAACAAAACCAGTGTTAAAATCGCCTGGTTGCGCACGAAAAATCTCAACCGCAAGCATATTTCCTTTCTTTTTGGCCAAAGTTGTAATGTCAAATCTAAACTGTCTAAAAGTTCCGAAAATTTCTTGGCTTGAAGCAATTAATTTTCCGTTTAGCCAAATATTTGCATAATAATTTAGCCCGTCAAATTGCAGTGAAATGGTATTTTCCTTAAGTATATTTGGCAAGTCAAATTCGGTTTTATACCACCAGGAATCGTCAAACGGTGTTTTGTCTATTTTTTTATAATTATCACCAATAAAAATGTTTTCATACAATCCATTTGCGGTCAAAACGCCCATAACAGTTGAGGGAACACTTGCATTGTACCAATTAGCTGTATTGTTTGAAGTAGTAGAAATGGATGCTCCGTTGCTTAAAATTTTATTGTTTTGTTGCACTTTCCAATTTTCCTTTAAAATTATTTTTTTAGAAATTACGGGTTTTATTCCGGCAAAGGATTGTTGTGAAATCAAAATAGTTATAAACAGCAAAACTGTTTTAAATAATTTCTCCATTTTTATATTTTTAATTATTTATATAAACTTAAATTTATTAATAATGGCGTTTACTTCATCCAGATTTTTTAAAGTTGCAATAAAACTAAAAAACGTGAATTTCACAAAATAACCCTAAAAATAATACCGCTTAAATGCCTCAATGGCTGTGTATTCAGCAAGTCCAAGTGAATTGTATTTATCGGCAGTGTTTTTCGTTCTTTCTTCAACCCTGACCCAAAATTCCCTGGAATCTTCACCCTGAAACATCACATTGTCTTTTTGCGACTGGTGATAAAAAATAGCTTTGCGCTTTTTCAACACCTGGTCTTCACTCATAGGAACCGCCATTTCAATTTCGTAAGGTTCCCATTCGTGCCAAGCTCCGCGATATAACCAAACCCAGCAATCTTTCATAAAAGGTTTCATTTTTAAGGTGTCTATGGAAGCCAAAATGGCATCAAGGCAAACTTTATGGGTTCCATGAGGATCGGCTAAATCTCCGGCAGCATATATTTGATGCGGTTGGATGGTTTCTATCAATTCACTTATAATTTCAATATCCGCTTTGCTTAGGTTCTTTTTTTTAACGCTGCCAGTTTCGTAAAAAGGCATATCTAAAAAATAAACCTGTTCATCAGGAATTCCTAAAAAACGGGTGGCACCCAAAGATTCTTTCCGTCTTATTTGCCCTTTAATCTTGCGAATTGCCAATTCATCAATCTGACTGATTTTTTTTGTTTTTAAAGCCAAAATTACCTTTTTGATGGATTTATTGTCTTCTGATGAAATTTCTTCGGCAACCTCAGCATATCTTAACGCTTCTTCATCGGAAACTGCAATATTTCCTGAAGTTTGGTAGGCCACATAAACTTCATGTCCCTGTTCCACCAGCCGGTCAAACGTTCCTCCCATGGAAATGACGTCATCATCGGGGTGCGGACTAAAAATAAGGACTTTTTTCTTTGCAGGCAAAGCCCTTTCTGGTCGGTTGAGGTCATCAGCATTGGGTTTTCCTCCGGGCCATCCGGTAATTGTTCTTTGTAATTTATTGAACATTTTAATGTTTATATCGTAGGCCGGACCTTCTTCAGCAAGCAAACCCGACATTCCGTGGTCATTATAATGCTTGTCGTTTAGTTTTAAAACAGGCTTATTTACTTTTTCGCACAACCAAACGATGGCTTTGCTTTTTAACTCTTCTGTCCATAAACATGAAGAAACCAACCAAGGTGTTTTTATGCGAGTGAGTTCTGAAGAGGCTTCCTTATCCAACACAAATGTTGTGTTGCCGTGGCTTTGCAAATAAGTGGCGGGCACTTTTGATGAAATTTCCCCTTCAATAGTTTCTTTTATAATGGATGCTTTATTTTCTCCCCAAGCCAAAAGAACGATTCTTTTTGCTTTTTTAATGGTGCCAATTCCCATAGTAATTGCACGACGCGGCACATTGTTTATGCCCAAAAATGAAGATGCGGCATCAACCCTTGTAATATGGTCCAAGGTGATGCTTCTTGTTCCTGAATTGGCATGTGATCCTGGTTCATTAAAACCAATATGGCCGGTTCGTCCAATGCCCAGCAGCTGAAAATCTAAACCGCCGGCATTTAAAATGGCCCTGTCATAATTCATGCAAAACTCATCTAAATCTTCTTTAAGCACCATCCCGTCCGGAATGTGTATGTTTTTCGGATTGATGTCGATATATTTAAATAAGTTTTCCTGCATAAAGTAGTGGTAACTTTCCGTATTGTCTTTTTCCATTGGATAATATTCATCCAAATTAAATGTGACAACATTATAAAAGCTTAAGCCGTCTTCTTTGTGCATTCTAATCAATTCTTCATAAACCTTTATGGGTGAAGACCCGGTGGCAAGACCCAAAACACAATTTTTATTTTCAAGCTGTTTTTGCTTGATTAAATCTGCAATTTCTTTTGCCACTATTTTTGATCCAATTTCAGAAGACTTGAAAATTTTATTGTGAATTTTTTCAAATCTTGTGTCTTCAAATTGTCCTGGCTCTTTGTGAGAAATTGATAAATTAGGGTGATCCTGATTTCGCATTTTATATTGAAATTAAACGATTAGCTAATGAATTTGATTTTTTACATTTCAAAAATTAAGTATCTCTTTACATATTTGCCGGCAAATTGCCAACAAACATTACAAAGTTATTTTTTAAATAGAAAAAACAAGTAGGAATTTACGTATTATATTCTTCATATTACGCATTCAAATTCATTGTTAACCTAAAAAATATATTAATCCAGTTACAATCTTTGATAGATAATTGCTTAATTTACTGCACAATTCTATACTTGATTGTTTCTGTAACATTTTTCCAGTTATCGGTTCTAAAAGGCACTGCCGGAAATCCCTCTTTATTATAGAGATTATTTTCGCTCGCATCATCTGCCCAGCCAAAATGTATGGAGACAGGATTTTTCACATTTTCATTGTAAATCACCACTTTGTCATCAACAATTTTGGCTTTGGCATAATAAAAAACCTGGTCTTTTCCCGCAATTTCGAATCCTTTTACATATCCATATTTATCTGGAGTAGACAATCCGGAACCTACATTTTCGAAAGAAGCGATTATTTTGTTTCCGTCTATTTCCATTGATTTAAAAGTTGGGCCGCCATAAACAATATTTTTTTTGAAAATTTTATTTAGCGCGATAGCCGCCAAGCGTTTTCCGACTTCCTGTTTGTTTTTCGGATGAATGTCAAGTGGATCGCCAATATCGGTTGTTACGCACATTCCAGTATTTGGCAATTGCAAGGTTTGTGTTTGCGCCTCCCTAAGTTCTGCCCACATGCTTCCGTTATTGCTGTTGCCATTGGTTTCATTAAAACTTGACAGCTGCACAAAATAGAATGGAAAATCACCTTGATTCCCTGCCTGTCCGGCAGGCAGGCATTTATTTCTCCAGTCGTTAATCATTAAAGGAAAAGCCTTTTTGTATTGTTGTGCCCGCCAAGCATTGGTTTCTCCCTGATACCACAAAACACCTCTAAAAGCGTACGGAATTAACGGATTTACCATAGCGTTGAACAAAAGTGACGGATAACTGTTTGGACTTATGTCACTTTTTACCGATTCAACTTGGTATTTCCATTTTCCGGTTAATGGGATGCTATTATTTCCAACAGTCAATTTAAAATCTGAATTATCTCCATATATTCCGCCGCCGCCGCCGCCATCAACTACCCGAATGGCAATCGTGTTTTCGCCTTCTTTTAAAAGTCCGGAAGGAATTGGATACATTCTTTTGGCATCCCAAATATTATTTCTTCCCACCTCAATGCCATTGATATAAGTAATGTCTTCATCATCAATCTTCGACAATTCAAGCATACCCGATTTTCCCGCATCATCAGAAGAAATTATAATCGTTTTTCGCAACCAAACAACGCCGTCAAATTCTCCCAACTCCTGAGTTTCCCAAAGTTCAGGCTGATTAATTTCAGGCCAGGAAATATCTTTAAATTCGAACTCTTTAAATTGTGCCGCATTGTCCGAATTTAATTTTGAACCTTGCAATATTTCTATTCTATTTGTGATGGATTTGACGAATATTTGAGAAATGGAATCCAAATTAACTTTTGGCATTTCAGCAATCATTGATGCGAATTCTTCACTACTTTCAAAGGCCTCACGGCTTGTCCAGGTTTCAGAACCTGTTCCTCCCCAAGAAGTGTTTATCAATCCAATGGGGATTTTTAATTCCTCGTAAAGTTTTTTTGCAAAAAAGTAACCCACCGCGGTAAAATTACCGACACTACTTTTATTGCTTACCTCCCATTTCCCCAATTTTACGTCGTCTTTTGGTAACGAACTAACGTCTCTTTCCACTTTAAAATGTCGGATAAAAGGAAAGTCGGCCTCATTCATTTCTTTTTCCGCATTCATAGCTTCACTTACGGTAAACTCCATATTCGATTGTCCGCTGCAAATCCATACTTCTCCTACCAAAACATTTTTTAAAACAACCTTGTTTTTTCCTTTAACCGATAATTCATAAGGTCCGCCGGCATTTTCGGCATCCAACCTCACAATCCATTTTCCGTTTTTATCGGCTTTGGTTGATTTTTTTTGGTTGTTAAACCGTATTTCAATTTTTTCATTCGCATCGGCCCAACCCCAAACAGGAATTAATTGACCTCTTTGCAATACCATATCATCCCCAAAAAGATTTGGTAAACGAATATTGCCAATTGAATTAATGCTGCATATTAGTGCAAGAAATAATATAAAATGTCTCATTTTTAATTGCTTTTTTGGGGAAAGTTGGTTTTTTCATTATTGATAACTGTAAAATTAATTCTTTTATTTTTTATAAAATGGGTTGATTCACAACTTATTTTTCTCATTTTGCGTATTACAACTTAAGCAGACCCGTTTTTTATTGAAGATTTACAGTGTAAAAGGTAAATCAATCAATAATTATGTGCCTTCTTTCTTCTATCAGGAAATGATTTTCATGAAAAAAATCAATATTTATATTATAACATCATAATATTATAATATATTTGTGTTTAAATGTAATTACTATAAAATGTCAAAAATTGATTATATAAAAAATAGTGAAATCCTTAAAGCGCTTTCAAACCCAATCCGACTTCAAATGGTTGATTTTTTATTGGATGATGAATGTTGCGTAACCGATGTTGTAAATGAACTTGGTATTTCACAATCTGCATCTTCCCAGCACCTATTAATACTTAAAAACAGCGGAATTGTGTATCCAGAAAAACATGGCACAAGAACCTGTTATAAGGTTAACAATAAGTTAGTTGAAGAAATAATAAATCTTTTAAAAAAACCCAATAATGATTAAAAAAATGATTCAGGCGATAATGCCATCAGAAAAAATGATTGAAATGTTTACTTTAAAATTAGAAAGTAAACAACCAATTGAAACAATTGCCCATGAAGTAAGCAAGGAATGTGAAAGTCATAAATTTGCACTGCTTCAAACGTATATCTATCATAATATTTTGAAGGAAAAAGGTTTTCCAATCAAGCGAAAAGTGTTCATTTATGAAATTTGCCAAGCAAAAACAGCAGCATTAATGCTAACCAGCAATCCTGAATTTTCAATTTTTATGCCATGTAAAATTGCCATGTATGAAGATGATGGAAAAACGGTTATTTCAACAATGAATATGGAAATTATGCTAAATGCCGTAAAGTCAAATCCAGAACTGTACAAAGAAACGACCACCATTTTTAAGACCCTAAAGTCTTTGATGACATCGCTGTCAGAAGTTAAGTGAGAAAATAAATTCAAAAATAAATAACAATGAAAATTTTAATTTTAATCAACGATGCTCCCTACGGGACAGAAAAAGCATACAATGCTTTACGGCTTGCAAATCAACTTGGCAAAGAACACGACAATGTTGAAGTACGGATTTTCTTGATGGCAGATGCTGTCAACTGTGCAATTGCGAACCAAAATACACCTAATGGCTATTACAACATAGAAAGAATGCTGAATTTTTCACTTCTTAAAAAAGCCAAAGTTAAAATCTGCGGAAGTTGTGCCGATGCACGAGGATTAAAAAATGCACAACTAATTGAAGGTGTTGAAATAAGCACAATGGCTGAATTCACAAGTTGGGTAATTGATAGTGACAAGGTATTAACTTTTTAATAACTAAATAGTTCTCAAACAACTATTTAGCATAAACAACTACTGTTTTTTATAAAAAATAATAGCTAAGATGAAAAATGTAACACTGGGACTTAAAGAAAACTGGAAACAGTTTACATTGTTAGTGATCATCAATGGTTTTGTTGGCGGCATGGTTGGCTTGGAACGCACCATTCTTCCTCAAATAGCGGAACAGGAATTTGCCATTGCCGCCAAAACAGCCATTTTGTCCTTCATCATAGTTTTTGGAATTGTAAAAGCCGTAACCAATTATTACACGGGCACATTGGCCAATAAATACGGCAGAAAAAATTTATTGGTTGCCGGTTGGTTAATCGCAATTCCAATTCCTTTTATTTTAATGTACGCGCCAAATTGGAACTGGATTATTGCTGCCAATGTACTTTTAGGAATCAACCAGGGTTTAACATGGTCTAGCACAGTGGTCATGAAAATTGACCTTGTGGGTGAAAAGCAAAGAGGTTTCGCCATGGGGCTGAATGAATTTGCAGGCTATCTTTCAGTCGCGATAATTGCTTTTTTAACCGGCTGGATTGCAGGCAAGTACGGCATCAGGCCTTATCCATTTTACTTAGGATTTGTATTGGTGTTTTTTGGATTAATTGGCAGTATTTTTTGGATCAAAGACACCAAACACCACGTTGCCAAAGAAACAACGACCAGCACCCTTCCAAAACTAAAAAATATTTTTTGGGAAACCACATGGAAAGATAAAAACTTAGGGTCAGTCACGCAGGCTGGGTTAATTAACAACCTGAATGACGGAATGGTTTGGGGAATATTTCCGATACTGCTGGCCAATAAAAATTTTACTTTAGAGCAAATAGGTATTGTAGCTGCTGTTTATCCTGGCGTTTGGGGAATCGGACAGCTTTTTACAGGTAAAATGGCCGACAAGTTTTGTAAAAAAGACATGCTTTTTACCGGAATGTTTTTACAAGCCATCGCATTAATTTCATTCGTTTGGGCAAATACAATGTTTGAATATGTGGCACTTTCAGCTGTTTTGGGTTGGGGAACTGCCATGGTTTATCCCACATTTTTAGCAACGGTGGCTGAAAACACTCATCCGCAGGATCGCGCAAAAAGTATTGGTATATTTAGGCTTTGGAGAGATTTAGGCTATGCCATCGGTGCTATTTTAACAGGAATAATTGCCGACTTGCTCAATATTAATGCTGCAATTCTTTTTATCGGCTTCCTTACCTTCTTGTCGTCACTGATCATATTTTTCAGAATGAACTGCGGTGAAGGCACTTCAGTAAAAATGTTGAATTGGATATTACGTAAATAACTATAACAAATGGAAAAATCAGAAAACTGCATCGCACTTGATATTTTAAAACAAAAACTGAAAAGTAATAACGAAATCATCATTATAGACGTAAGAAGTAATGAAGAATATGATGTAAAGCATATTCCCAATGCCATCAATATTCCTCTTGACAAATTAGAGAACGAAGCAAAAAAATTTGATAAGAATAAGTTTTACATAACCGCTTGCGGCAAAGGCGGCAACCGTTCAGCTTCAGGAGCAGAAAAATTGAATAAAATGAAATTCAACGCACTTTGGCTTTGTGGCGGAACATTTGGTTGGTTTGAATTTTGAAAAGGACGGTTTAAGGTTTTCACCAACAATTCCAAAAGCTTTTGGAGGTAAAAAATCACTGACCAATTTTAAATACAGAGCTGCGATACTTGATATTGAAGTAAACGGATTTGGCCAGCATATTAAATCCATCAAACTAAATGGCAAAGAGTTACCCAATGCCTTTTTTCCTGCCAATTTGAAAGGCAAACATAACTTTGTGATAAAAATAAACAATCGATCATTTGATAAGGATGCTATAAATTTAGTTCCAGATCATTTCTCGTTGCCCAATCTAACAATGCTTCCTCAACAACTTCAAGGAAATTAATTTTATGCTTTTATTTTTCTATTTTCCTGTTCAGCTAAAATAAGTTTTAAAAAAGGCTCGGTTTGATTTTCCATTTCATCTTCCGAAATATCCAATGCTTTCGGGTTTTCAATTAACTGCAACCAAGGTTTTGGCACATCAAAATCGTAACTGCCAAAAACAATTACCGGCGTGCCTTTTACCAAAACTTTGTCTTTACCGGTCAAAATCCATTGATCTGCCCAATCATAAAGGTAACGGGCATCTTTTTCTTGAAGTCGCATACAAGAATGTGACACAGGATAACCGGGCAAACTATACTGATGCCAGCCAACGCCCAGCAAATTTTCTACATTAAAGTTCCATCTTAAATCCCATTCATCATTAAAAGTGCTGGTGGTTTCTTCGGCCTTCCAGTTTGCATAAAAAAGTCCGGTTGGCGTTTGATCTTGCTTTCTGCCCATATTTGTTGGTCCGGTATAAATCAATTCCCCATTTTCATAAGTGGCAAATGTTTGGGTTGGGTAAGAGAAATAAATAATTTTATCAATATCCTTTAAGTAAGGAACATTCATTGGAAACGGTAGATAGTATTCCATATCGCCAGTCATATCAACAGGCACAATTACGGAATCCATTTGTGCAAAATTTTCTTTGTCGGTTCTGTTAACCGAAGTGACAATCCGCATTTTTTTGGAATCCTTAATGTTTACCGACAGCCATTCCTTGGCATTTTCAAATTGATACGCAACTGATTTTGGCTGATTTCTTGCAATTGGCTCTCTTTTAACTTTAGCTTTAGCTTTCTCATTTCCATCGCAAGAAAAAAATAAGGCAATAACAATAATATTTAATAAGATGAGTGATTTTTTCATAAGTAAATTCTATAAGGCAAATGTGATCTTTCCACATGGGTGAAGTGTTACACAATTAGCTAAAAAAGTTACTTTATTCCCACATTTAAGGAAACGGGATTCCTTTTAAAGGCTTAAAATTACTTGGAATGCCTAAATTTCTATAACACAAAATCTTAAACAACTTACTTCTGCAAAATACAATCACACTATTTAACTTTATTCTTTATTAATGTATCAAAATATTTCAGTAAAAAAGATAAGAAACAGAAACTGCTTTTTCCTGAAACATTTAGGCAGAAACCATTATATTTGTCTGACATTAACAAATGTTTCCAACCTTAAAAAGAACAATAATGCTGTCAAAAAGAGCGAAGTATGCTATCAAAACACTGCTATACCTTTACGAGAATAGCGATGGAACGCCAATTTCAGCAAAAATTATTTCAGAAAAGGAAAATATTCCCTACAAATTTCTTGAAAATATTCTCCGTGAATTACGACAAAATAAAATTTTGAAAAGTGTGCGCGGTGCTGAAGGCGGTTATAAATTTTTAAAAGATCCAAGTGAAATTACGGTAGCTGACATTATTAGAATTGTTGATGGACCTATTGCTTTAATTCCTTGTGTTTCCTCTAATTTTTATGAAAAATGTGATGAATGCACCGATGAAGTTACCTGTAAAATACGAAAATTATTCTTTCAGTTACGCAATGAAATGCTGCCAATACTTAACAAATCAATAACCGAATTGGATCAACTTTAAATTTTTTTATTTTTATATCATATTAATTTGGTGTGATTAGTATGTTTTATATATTTGTGATGGTTAAAAAGAATGGGACAATGATAAAAAACCCAAATGCTCCTACTTATTAAAGTATCTGAAAACAAAATTAAAAGGCAAAATAATGGATAAGTTAAAATTAAAATACATCTCATTTGTCATCGTATTTCTAAAAATTACTTTGATTTCAATAATTCTTATTAAGTACCTGCCTGAAGCCACCGAGAAAGAATTATTATTTGATGAAACCTTTTTTTGGTTTTTGTTGGCAGGTTTTTTAGCGCAAATTGTTGATGGCGCTTTAGGGATGGCTTACGGGGTAACCTCAAATACGGTTTTGTTGGGTTTTGGTTTGTCGCCCAAATTGGCATCTGCAGCAGTGCATACGGCCGAAGTATTTACCACCGGAGTTTCAGGATTATCGCACATAATGTTTGGCAATTTTGACAAGCTGTTATTTTTAAAACTAATCATTCCGGGAGTTATTACCGCTTCCTTGGGCGCATTCTTATTGGGTTCTGTAATTGATGGTGAAGTCATAAAGCCCTACATAACAACCTATTTACTTATTCTTGGAATCATCATTTTAATTAAAGCCTTCAAAAAGAAAGTTGACACAAAACGAAATTTAAAAAACGCCTCGCTTTATGCTGCTTTCGGAGGATTTTTAGATGCAATTGGCGGCGGCGGTTGGGGACCAATTGTCACCTCTAACTTAATAAGACAGGGAAACACGCCAAGCATAATTATAGGAACGGTAAATACCGCTGAATTTTTTGTGACCTTTTTTAGTGCCGGAATCTTAATTTATTTTACGGGAATTCAAAGCTGGCAAATAATTTTAGGATTAATTATTGGCGGAGTCATTGCGGCGCCATTGGGTGCTTTTGTGACTAAAAAAGTGCCGCAAAAAGCAATGACTATTTCTGTAGGCAGTTTAATTATTTTAACCTCACTTTTTTCATTATATAAAGTTTTACTATAGAAAACCATTAAATTTCATAAAAAAATTGAAATATGCGTTTTGGTAAATTTGTGTGATTTTTATGTTTAAAATTGATATATTTGAAATAGCACAAGAAATATCACCCAATAACAAACGTAAATTTTGAAATACATCACAAAAACAGTCTGGATTTTATCATTAGTGAGTTTGTTGACCGACACCGCAAGCGAAATGCTGTATCCGATTATGCCCATTTATTTGAAGACCATTGGTTTTTCAATTGTGCTTATCGGCGTACTTGAAGGTGTTGCTGAAGCCACAGCCGGATTGAGCAAAGGCTATTTTGGCAAACTATCCGACAATTCAAGAAAACGTGTTCCTTTTGTGCAAATTGGCTATGCTTTCAGCGCGATTTCTAAACCAATGATGGCGGTTTTTGTATTTCCCCTTTGGATATTTTTTGCGAGAACCATTGACCGTTTTGGAAAAGGAATAAGAACAGGCGCAAGAGATGCCATTCTTTCGGACGAAGCCACACCGGAGACAAAAGGAAAAATTTTCGGATTTCACCGTTCCATGGACACTTTTGGCGCCGTTTTAGGTCCGGCTTTGGCCTTGCTTTACTTGTATTTCTACCCGGAAGACTATAAAACGCTGTTTTATATTGCATTTATCCCCGGATTATTTGCGGTTTTGGCTTCATTTTATTTGAAAGACAAAAAAGTGGCCAAAGAAAAATCGAAAGTTTCCACGCCTTTTTTCTCCTTTTTAAAATATTGGAAAGTGAGTCCGCCAGCCTACAGAAAACTGGTGATCGGCCTTCTCCTGTTTACACTCTTCAACAGTTCCGACGTTTTTCTGATCCTAAAAGCAAAACAAGCCGGAATTGACGATACCATGGTGATTGGCATCTATATTTTTTACAACCTTATTTATGCTTTATTTGCTTTTCCTGTTGGTATTCTTGCCGATAAAATTGGACTTAAAACAGTATTCATCATCGGTCTTGCCTTTTTTGCAGCGGTCTATTTTGGCATGGCTTTAAACACAAATTTGTATTTCTTCTTCGGATTGTTTTTTCTTTATGGGATTTATGCTTCCGCAACGGAAGGTATTTCAAAAGCGTGGATTTCAAACATCACCGACAAAAAAGATACCGCAACTGCCATCGGAACATTTTCGGGCTTGCAAAGCATTTGTACGATGTTGGCAAGTTCACTTACCGGACTTATCTGGTTTCAATTTGGGGCGACTGCCGCTTTTTTAACAACAGCAATTGTAACTATGTTAGTGATAATTTATTTCTTTACCATTCCAAAACCCACAACCATTACCAATACCACAAATTAATCTAATAAACACAGAAGTTGCCTCCATCTGCGGTTTCTCACAATTCGTTTTTTTGGGTAACATTAAAAGTTTGTTTTGTATCTTTGGGTTTGATGTTTAACCAAAACTAAATGCGTACTTTTCCCCGACTTACGTATAGCCATAGAAAATTATACGAAAGTTTAAAATTATCAAATGAACAAATGGCATTAAATCAGCCCAAATTGATTTTGATATAATAACGAAGCTAATAAAACCTTCGTAAAAATAGCTTTAAAGATGGAGTCTACACCGCAATCAGATAAAAAAAAGGTTGTTTCTAAGAAAGAAACTGCCGCCAAATCTAACGCTAAAGCAGCGAAAGAAACTCCGAAACTAAACAAAGCGCCTAAAAACAAGCCCATTCCAGTAACAGAAAAAGTTGCTCATTCCTTTACAGTGGTTGCCATAGGCGCATCTGCTGGCGGATTGGAAGCAGTGTCACTGCTTTTGCAAAATCTTTCTCCTGAAACCGGCATGGCATTTATTTATGTGCAACATTTAAGTCCCGACCATGAAAGTCTTCTCGTGCCGCTTTTGTCGAAGAAAACTGAAATGAAAGTTCAGGACATTGATGATATGGAGAAAATATTGCCTAACAATGTTTATGTAATTCCATACAATAAAGAAATTGAGGTTATTGATGGCCACATACAATTAATTCCGCGTCCACAAAATAAATCTTCCAATTTATCCATTGATGTGCTTTTTTCTTCCTTAGCCGAAACGCATAAGGAAAATGTAATTGGCATTGTGCTTTCGGGCAGCGCCACTGACGGAACGCGCGGTTTAAGTGAAATAAAAGAAGCCGGAGGCATCACTTTTGCCCAGGACGATTCCGCAAAATTCACAAGTATGCCACATTCAGCCATTGCCAGCGGCTATGTTGATTTTGTGCTTTCTCCCAAAGAAATTGCAACCGAATTAAACTGGATGAGCAAGCACGATTTGGTGAAAAGAAATCCGGCGAAAACTTCGCTAAAAGATAAATTAGACTACAACAATGTTGATTTAAAAAAGATTTTTCAGATTTTACTGAAAAAAAAGAACGTTGATTTTAGCCATTATAAATTGAACACCATTAAGCGGCGAATGCTCCGCAGAATGTTGATCCATAAAATAGAAACCTTAAAGCAATATGCCGATTTGTTGGCAAAAAATGATAAAGAGCTTGACTTGCTTTTTCAGGATTTATTAATCAATGTCACCGAATTTTTTAGAGACACCGAAGCTTTTGATCTTTTAAAAAAATTGATATTTCCACAGTTGCTGAAAAGCAAATCACAAAACGAAACGCTGCGTATTTGGGTGGCCGCCTGCGCCACAGGAGAGGAAGTTTATTCCATTGCCATGATGTTGCGCGAACTGCAAGGCAATAAAACCAAGCACATTCCCTTTCAAATTTTTGCTTCCGATTTAAGTGCTTCAGCAATCGATTTTGCACGAAATGGAGAATATACCATCCAACAGTTAAAAAATGTTTCACCCAAAAGGCTTCAGCAATTTTTCACAAAATCGAACAACAAATTCCGCATTTCTAAATCGTTGCGGGATGTTTGTGTTTTTGCCCAACACAATATTTTGCGCGATCCTCCTTTTTCACGCATGGATTTTATCAGTTGCCGAAATCTGCTCATTTATTTGGACAATACTGCTCAGAAAAAAGCCATTTCAACGTTTCATTATGCTTTAAATGATGGCGGTTGTTTGATGCTTGGCAAATCGGAAACCATTGGAACAGCTGACGAACTTTTTACCGCTGTCAACAAAAAGTTTAAAATTTATTCCCGCAAAAAAAACTCGGGAGTTTATAAATTACCCATTATCACCTCTCGCGCTGTTCAATCAGTCGCAACCGGGAAAAAGAGCGTGGTGACTGTTGTGCCAAAACGACCAACTGTGGCAACACACGGCAATCTTGGAAATATATTTGATTCTGTTTTACTGGCACATTATATGCCGGCAAGCGTTATTATCAACCATGATATGGAAATTCTCCAGTTTCGGGGTTCAACAGAAATGTATCTGAAGAACTCTCCGGGTAAAGCCAGTTTAAATATCTTAACCATGGTGTTGCCAGAAATTTCATTCGAATTGCGCAATGCCATTCATCACGCCATAAAAACAAAACATACCGTAAATAAATCGGGCATAGAAATAATGCCTGATAAAAATGAAACTGCCATACAAGTTGTTAATTTAGAAGTTATGCCGCTTAATATTGAAGGTGAGGAACCTTTGCTGGTGGTTGTTTTTACTTCCCAGCAAATGGACATTTTGCAACACGCAGCCAAAAGCGGAGAAAAAAATACGGTTGCAAAAGACAGAAGAATAAAAAAATTAGAGGAAGAATTGGTGGCGACCCGCGCTGATATGGGTTCAATTACCCACGACCAAGAGGCGCTCAACGAAGAATTGCAAAGCGCCAATGAAGAAATTGTTTCCAGCAATGAGGAATTGCAGAGCCTAAATGAAGAATTGGAGACCTCAAAAGAAGAAATTGAGTCCACCAACGAAGAGTTGATCACAAGCAATCAGGAATTGCTGGCGAGAAACCAAATGGTTGAAGAATTGTACACTTACAATGAAGCCATTCTTTCCACCATTCATGAGCCTATGTTGGTGCTCGACAAAGACATTCGAATTAAATCGGCCAATAAAGCCTTTTATAAAACATTTCACGTAACTGAAGCCGAAAGTTTAGGGGAATCCCTCTATAAATTGGGCAACAACCAGTGGAATATACCGCGTTTACGTGAATTGTTAGAAGAAATTATTCCAAAAAACAATACTTTTTATAACTTTGAAGTAGCGCACGAATTCCCCGATATCGGGCACAAAATAATGCTGCTAAATGCGCATCGCATCATAAAGCAAAGCAATAACCAAGAGCTGATTGTTTTAACCATTGTAGATTATACCGAGGTTAGAAAATTACAAACCGAACTTCGGGAAAAAGAGAAAAAAATACTCGAAAAACAACTTGAAGCGGATAAAAAAGCGTGGAAACTTATTGAAGAAAATAACGAGCGCTATGATAGGATGCTGATGCAATCGCCATTTGCTTTTGCCATATTCAAAGGAAAAGATCTGGTTATTAGCCTTGCCAATGAAAGCGTAAAAGATATTTGGGGAAAAGGACCGCATGTTGAAGGAAAAAAACTGCTGCAGATTTTACCTGAACTTAAGGACGGACCGATTCCTGAAATGATTGAAAAAGTTTTCAAAACAGGCGTTCCGCAACAAGGTTATGAATTTTTGGTGCCTATTAAACGCAACGGAAAGTTAGATGATGTGTATTTCAATTTTGTGTTTCAGCCATTTTTGGAAGCTGATAAAACCATTTCGGGCGTTACCATGATTTCCTATGAAGTTACCAATCAATTCCTTATGAAAGATGAATTGATTAAAGCAAAAATTCTTGCCGACCAAAAAACACAAATTGCTGAAGACGCCATGATGGCGAAACAACAATTTTTGTCGAATATGAGTCACGAAATAAGAACTCCAATGAATGCCATCATCGGATTTACAAAAGTGGTTTTAAAAACAGTCATAAATGAAAATCAAAAAGAATATTTGAATGCCATAAAAACGAGCGGTGATTCCTTAATTGTGCTTATCAATGACATTCTTGATTTGGCAAAAGTTGATTCAGGGAAAATGTTCTTTGAGCAAACACCATTTAAAATGTCGGAATCCATCACTGCCAGCCTTCAACTGTTTGAGATAAAAACCCAAGAAAATAATACGGAATTAATTATAGAATACGACCAAAAAATTCCTGAGGTTTTACTTGGCGACCCAATGCGTTTGCGCCAGATAATTTTAAATTTGATGAGCAACGCCGTTAAATTTACTTCGGGAGGAAAAATTAACGCAAGTGTTCGTTTATTGAAGGAAAATAAAAAGAAAGTGACCCTTGAATTTGCAATTGCCGATACCGGAATTGGGATTCCTTCAGCCCAAATAGCCACTATTTTTGAAAACTTTCAACAGGCATCTACGGGCACTTCAAAAATGTATGGAGGAACAGGCTTAGGGCTTGCCATTGCCAAACAATTGGTAGAATCGCAGGGTGGCAGCATTGCCGTTAAAAGTAAAGTTGATGAAGGGTCAACTTTTAGTTTCATTATGAGTTTTCAAAAAACAAATGATAGCGTGAAAGAAAATGCCGAAACGCAAAATACCCCATCAGAATCGGAAATTGAATCCAAAAACATAAAGGTTTTAGTGGTGGAAGATATTGCACTCAATCAATTGTTAATGAAAACTTTGTTAGATGATTTCGGCTTTGATTGCGACATTGCTTCCAACGGAAAAATAGCCATAGAAAAACTTCAAAACAACGATTACGATGTTATTTTAATGGACCTGCAAATGCCTGAAATGGATGGGTTTGAAGCAACAGATTATATTAGAAACACCTTGAAATTGAACATCCCAATTATTGCGCTTACCGCAAACGTAACTACGGTTGATTTAGAAAAATGCAAAGCTGTTGGTATGAATGATTATATTTCAAAACCCGTTGAAGAAAAAATATTGTACCAAAAAATAGTTGATCTAATAAAAAAATCAACGAATTCAAAATCAAGCCAAGCCAAAGAGAATTCCCCATCGATTGAAAAAGGTGAGAAATTAAAATGTACCGACTTATCTTACTTAAAACAACGCACAAAGGCGAACCAAAAATTGTTGATGGAAATGATTTCGCTTTACTTAGAGCAAACACCATCTATCCTCGACGCAATGAAACAAAGCGTTGCAGATAAAGATTGGCCTTCATTGTACAAAGCGGTGCATAAATTAATTCCGTCTTTTGCCATCATGGGCATCAATGCCGATTTTGAAAATATGGCAAAAAAAGTGCAGGAATATGCTAGCAAAGAGCAAAATACAGATGAAATTCCAAGCTTGGTTATTCTGCTTGATAAAGTTTGCAAACAGGCTTGTGATGAATTAACGGAAGCATTTAATGAATTAAAAGAAGCCGAAAAAGAATAAATTCAGAAAATGCAAATGGGTTTTAATTTTTCTACCGAAATTGATATATTGGTTATATCAAACAAATAACAATTTACAATCATAATTTTTGAATGGCATGAAAAAAATTTTAAAATCGAAACATAAGTTTGAAAATAGGGAAAAAATTATACTTCGGGATTTTTTGGCACTTGAACGCACCAGATTGGCAAACGAAAGAACGTTATTTTCATACATAAGAACTTCACTATACTTGTTTTTGGGCGGAATCGCCCTTTTTCAGATAACAGGTTTTGAAAGAATTAAATGGTTGGGTTATGTTTCGCTTGCACTCAGTGTTATTATTTTGATTATTGGTATTTTTAGATTTAATCATTTAAAATATAAATTGAAAAAATATTATTTTAATATCAAAAATGATGAGATTGAAACAAATAATGATGAATCCAAGGCTTAAAAATATTTTAGCAACAGTAAATCCGAAAATCAAAAAAGTTTTCAACTTCCAATTAGCGCAATGCTAAAATTATAGAAACGCACAATAGCTGAATAAAAAAGTTCAAATCCACTTCGCGCTTTATACAAATATGTGAATCATGTAACATTTCTCAAAAACTATGTAACATATTGGTTGATAAATTTTTCATTTTTGTAATCTAAATCAGAAATAAAGCATTGCGTATTAAACAGATTTTTGATTTACAAAAGTTGTTACAATTTCTTAAAATATTGAAGCTTAATCAAAATAAAAAATATCCTTATAATCAATTTTATGAATACCTTATTCAAAGGCCTAATCGCCGGTTTCGGAGCAAAAAAATTAGGCGGCGGCTGCATAAGCACTTTGCTTATTTTTATTGTTATTTTCGTTTTGCTTGGGCAGTGCTCCTAAAATTCAGAAAAAATTAATTTCATTTAATAACAATAGTTAAAATCTCAATTAAAAATTTTCACTAAAAAATAAACAATTATGACAATTCAAATAAATTCAGACAATAATTTAACGGTACACAAAGAATTCAGGGCGCAATTACAAAGCCAAATTACTGAAGAATTAAGCAGATTTAGCGATCACATCACAAGATTGGAAATACATCTTTCTGATGAAAACGGACATAAAGACGCATTAAACGACAAACGATGCGTTGTTGAAGCACGACTTGAAGGAATGAAGCCAATTGCGGTTACAAATATTGCAAACAACCATGAACAAGCGGTTGAAGGCGCCATTGAAAAGTTAAAATCAACGCTCGACTCAAAATTTGGCCGTTTGAATAGCCATTAAAATTTAAAATTCAACTGTTTTAGGAGATTAGTTCACTAAATACAGAAACCAATATTAAAATCCTTCTTATCAAAAAGAGGGATTTTTAGTGTGAGATAATACCTGGATTGGTTTCTTCCCAGTTTGTTTAATGAAGCAATTAAATTCAAACAAAACATATTCGCAGCGATTAGGTTTAAAATTGAATTTACCGAATTCCTGTATCAAAATACAAATCCATGTTGGTGATGCCAACTGCATTCACCGTAATTTCTTTAACCTGGGACTCCGCACCCATAATTGGCGCAGACTTGTCAGGTATAATTTTGTAGTTTCCGGGAGCCAACATTACCGTAAATTCCCCGGCTGCATTAGATGAAAACGATGTTATCAATTTATTTTTTGAATTATAAACACAAAATAAAGCGCTAAATGGCGCATCGTTAACCTGGCCTTCCATCTCAACAGGATTAATTGGTCCTCTATAAACAGTACCTTCCAAACCTGTGGTAATTTCTTCTTTATTATTTTCACAAGCAATAAGTGCAAGGAAAACCATTAAAATTATCCCTATGTTTCTGTTTATTGATCTCATTGTCAAAATAAGTTTTATGATAAAGACTTTGGTAAAGTTACAAAATTTGCTTCTAAGTGATTGTTAAATGAATTTTTTAACGACGTTTAAAATCATGAAGCACAAAAGTTTTTTACAGCGATTTTATTTTCCGGATATGGTAAAATTTGATTAATTTCATCAAAAATATTAACTCCTCAAAATAAACTGAAATGAGCAAACTATTTGGCGGCTCCGACAAAAAAAAATATCAGGCAAAAGAAACCAGGTATGAAAAAATGAATTACAGACGCTGCGGAAAAAGCGGCTTGTTGCTTCCTGAAATTTCTTTGGGTTTGTGGCATAATTTCGGATTTACGGATAATTTTGAAAATGCCCGAAATTTATTGAAATGTGCTTTTGACAACGGCATTACGCACTTTGATTTGGCCAATAATTACGGTCCGCCTTACGGTGCCGCCGAATCCAATTTCGGGACAATTTTTAAAAAAGATTTTAAACCTTACAGAGATGAATTGATTATTTCCACCAAAGCAGGCTGGGATATGTGGCCCGGACCTTATGGAAATTTTGGCTCCAGAAAATATTTGATTTCTAGTTTAGACCAAAGTTTGCAAAGAATGGGACTTGACTATGTTGATATTTTTTACCACCACCGACCAGATCCGGAAACACCTTTGGAAGAAACAATGGGCGCGCTAGATCATATTGTTAGGCAGGGAAAAGCACTTTACGTTGGGATTTCCCAATACAGTGCAGAAGAGACTTTAAAAGCAACCAAAATTTTGAAAGAATTGGGAACGCCTTGTTTAATACACCAGCCAAAATACAACATGATGGACAGATGGGTTGAGGGAGGACTTTTAAATGTTTTGGAAGAGGAAGGTGTTGGCGCCATTGCATTTTCACCGCTAAGCCAAGGAATTTTAACAGATAAATATTTAGCGGGGTTTCCTGAAAATTCAAGAGCCGTAAAAGATGGGCGTTATTTAAAAACCGAACAAATTAATAAAGAATTGCTTTCAAAAGTAACCCGACTGAATGAAATTGCGCTATCAAGAGGACAAAGTTTGGCGCAAATGGCGATTGCCTGGTTGCTGAAAGACCAACGAATTACCTCAGTTTTGGTTGGCGCCAGCAAAAGTGAACAGTTGCTGGACAGTTTAAAAGCATTGGATAATTTAGAATTCTCCGAAGAAACGCTTAAAAAAATTGAAGCAATTCTGAAATAAATAATTTAGCAATTTTGAAAAAAAAGCAGTTTTCATTAAAATGGAAGCCGCTTTTTTTTGCTGATTATAAATGATGAATGTTGAATGATAAATTATTCATTAAAGAAAGCGTTAGGGACTGAAGTGAAAACCTTTTTGAGCTTTTTTTAGCGAAAAAAGTTTGGAACAAAAGGCCCGGCCCGCAGGGAAACGCCCAAATAAGTAATTATTTTTGAAAGTTAAACTTCTAAAACCAACCCGTCATAGGCCAAAAATACATTTTCGGGGAGCGTTTTTTCAATATCTGCATGAAATCCCAACCGATTGCTGATATGCGTGATATAGGTTTTTTTCGGTTTTAATTCCTGGCTGAGCGCTATGGCTTCTTCCAAATTTAAATGTGTTGGATGGCTTTGAATTCTGAGTGCATTGATGATCAGAATATCCAAATGATGCAATTTTAATTTTTCTGATGAAGAAATGGCTTTAACATCGGTTAAATAGGCGATATTATGAAATCGGAATCCGAAGATATTTAGGTTGCCGTGTGAGACTTCAACAGGGATTACCTTTAAATTTTCAATAAAAAAAGCTTCGTTTTTAATCTCATTTTGCTGAACGCTGGGTGCGCCAATATATTTATCTTCATCATTAAAAATATAATCAAAACGTTTGGCTAAATTGGTCAACACATCTGCTTTTGCATAGATTGGAACAGCGCCCAATTTGGCACTGAAAGGACGCAAATCATCCAGTCCGGCAGTATGGTCGGAATGGATGTGGGTAAATAAAACACCGTTAATTTTCGCCACATTTGCCCGCAACATTTGATACCTGAAATCGGGTCCGCAATCTACCACATAGGCAAAGTTTTCCCATTCCACCAAAATGGAAACTCGCAAACGCTTATCACGCTTGTCGGTTGACAAACAAACCGGATGTGTGCTGCCAATAACCGGAATTCCCTGTGAAGTTCCCGTACCTAAAAAAGTAATTTTAATATGCATTGTTAATGAATAGAATTACAAATATAAGCTGCTTCAGGCAAAAAATAATATTTATGGCAGCGGAAATCAAATACTTTTGGTTATAAGTTTATAATCACCATAAAAAAATTAAGTTTTATTAATAATCAGAATATATATCACCTTTTTTTGTAAAAAATAAGTTATGAAAAATGTGGTTTTATCCACTAAAATGCTATAATAATTGCTTATCTTTACCCCTTTCAACCTAATAGCATGAATAAATACCAAACAGCCCAATTTTGCCAGTCTAATTCATCCTTGGTATCTTTTGTTGTTATCTCTATTTTGCTGTTAGATAAAACAATTTTTTTTTATAAAACTGGCTTTTTTGCTGGTTTTCTTTTTTTTATAGGATTTACCTTATTTTTTCAAATTAATAAATTAAAAATTCCAACTAATTTTATACCATAAAACCTTACATATATGAAAATAGGCGTTTTAAAAGAAACACAGAAAGGGGACAATCGGGTAGCGATTTCTCCCAATATTGCCAAACTGCTCGTTGAAAAAGGATTTGAACTTTTGATTGAGGAAGATGCAGGAATTGCATCGTCATTTAAAAATTCAGATTATGAAGCTGTTGGCGCTTCCGTTAAAAAAGGAGAAGCTATTTTTAAGGAATCTAATATCCTTATAAAAATTAATCCATTTACAGAAGAAGATTTAAAATTGGTTCAAAAAGATCAAATTTTAATGAGCCAGTTATACTATTTGTCGAATCCCAAACTTATCGAAGCAATCGCCGCCACTGGAGCATCTGCATTCTCTATGGATGCAATGCCCCGTATATCAAGAGCGCAGGATATGGATGTTTTGAGTTCACAAAGCAACTTGGCCGGTTATAAAGCGGTTATTGTTGGCGCCAATGAAATGACAAGAATATTTCCGCTTATGATGACTGCTGCAGGCACAATTATCCCTTCAAAAGTATTGGTTTATGGCATTGGCGTTGCCGGTTTACAGGCAATTGCAACCGCAAAACGTTTAGGCGCTGTGGTGATGGCGACAGATATTAGGACGGAAACCAAAGAACAAGCGGAATCATTGGGCGCAAAATTTATTTCGGTGGACAATACCGGTGAAGAATCTGAAGGCGGTTACGCCAAAGAAGCATCGGAAGATTATGCCCGCCGACAAAAAGAAGCCGTTAACAATTCATTATTTCAAGCCGATTTGGTGATTACCACTGCAATGGTTCCCGGAAGAAAAGCACCGATATTAATTACTGAAGAACAGGTAAAACAAATGAAAAATGGTGCTGTAATCATTGATTTGGCGGCTGCGCAAGGCGGAAACTGCGAAATTAGCGAAATGGATAAAACAGTGGTAAAACATGGGGTTAAAATTATTGGATCTACTATGGCTCCGGTAAGCGTTTCTACCAATGCCAGCGAGTTATATGCCAAAAATATGTATAATTTCTTAATGCATTTAACTGCAAATAATCAATTTAAGTGGGAGTTGGAAGAGGAAATTACCGACGGAACTTTAATTGTGCATGAAGGAAAAATTAGAAAAAACTAAAAACTATATAAATCATGAATGAATTAATAGCATTTCTTAGCGATAATCTTGAATTATTCTACATCCTCATATTGGCCATTTTTATTGGGGTTGAATTGATAAAAAATGTACCGACTGTATTGCATACCCCATTAATGTCAGGAGCAAATGCCCTCAGCGGCGTTGTAATTGTGGGTGCAATCATCGTAATGCTGCAAGCAGATCCAACAGATTATTTATCATTGGCTTTAGGATTTATCGCCGTAGTGTTTGGAATTATAAATGTGATCGGTGGTTTTGCCGTTACCGACAGAATGTTACAAATGTTTAAAAAGAAAAAATAATGAGTATAGCATTAGGAATTATCTATTTGATTGCAACAATTACATTTGTAATCGGTTTAAAAATGTTGGGACACCCTGCAACCGCAAAAAGGGGAAATTTAATTTCCGGAGCAGGTATGATTCTCGCAATTATAGGAACTTTGTTTTTACAGGAAAAAGTATTGGAAACTGGCGAGGTTGTGCCATTATTCAAAACGGTTTCTACACTTGTCTATTCTCTTATTATAGGCGCTATTTTACTGGGATCCATTATTGGCTGGTTTATGGCGATGAAAGTCAAGATGACAAAAATGCCGGAATTGGTATCCTTATTCAACGGTTTTGGTGGAGGAAGCTCGCTTTTAATCGGCTTAATTGAATTTAGTAAAAATGTAGGCGTGGATGATGCCAATAAAGCTTCATCTGCCATTGTAACTACTATCTTATCAGCCATTATAATTGGAAGCATCACGTTCACGGGAAGTATTGTGGCTTGGGCAAAATTAGATGGTTCTATGAAAGATCTCAGACTACCAAACTACAATCTCATTAATAATTTACTCTTTTTGGCGCTTGTGGCATTTGGAGCATATATAGTGATGATGAATACTGACAGCTTGATTTTAATTTATGTTTTGCTAATTGCTTCTTTAATTTATGGCTATTTGTTTGTAGCGCCAATTGGAGGTGCAGATATGCCTGTTGTAATTTCTCTCCTAAACTCCTTAACTGGAATAGCAGCAGCAATTACAGGTATTTTGTATGGCAATATGGTGATGTTGGTCGGCGGTATTTTAGTTGGTTCAGCCGGATTAATTTTGACTTTTGCCATGTGTAAGGCAATGAATAGATCACTTTCAAATGTTGTATTTGGCGCTTTTGGAACCAGTGGTGAAGTTGCGGTGGCTGCTGTTGGAAAAACTGGAGGATCCATCAAAAAAACAAGCGCCAGCGATGCTGCCGTAATGTTGAATTACTCAACAAACGTGGTGATTGTTCCTGGTTATGGTTTGGCTGTTGCCCAGGCACAGCACGTAATTCATGAACTTGAAGAACTCTTGACCAGAAAAGGAGTCAATGTGAAATACGCCATTCATCCTGTTGCCGGGCGTATGCCCGGACATATGAATGTGTTGTTGGCAGAAAGCAATGTGTCTTACGATAAGTTAGTGGAAATGGACGATATAAACCCTCAATTTCCTAACACAGATGTTGTGTTGGTCGTTGGTGCAAATGATGTTGTAAATCCAGCCGCACATACCGACCCATCAAGTCCAATTTACGGCATGCCAATTTTAAATGTGGAAAACGCCAAAAATATTATCGTGAATAAACGAAGTATGAATGCCGGTTATGCAGGTATTGAAAATGAATTATTTTATAATCAGAAGACTTCCATGCTTTTTGGAGATGCAAAAGCTGCTTTAACCGAATTGGTAAGTGAACTTAAAAATATGTAGTTAATTTCATCCTAAAACTAAAAGCGGGTATATTCAAATGAATGCACCCGCTTTTTTTCTAAAAAAGATGCTATTAATTTACCTGTTCCCCTTTTTTAATTGATGGATTTGAAGCCTGCAACAGCACGATTTCCTTTTTATCATTTTCAACGCCCAACACCAAACATTCGCTAATAAAATTGGCGATTTGCTTTTTCTTAAAGTTGATAATGGCCAAAACCTGTTTGTTTAACAGTTCATTTTTGGGATATAATTGGGTAATTTGGGCACTCGATTTTTTAATTCCCAAATCCCCAAAATCAATCGTTAACTGATACGCTGGTTTTTTGGCTTTCGGAAAATCGCTAACTTCAATAATTGTCCCAACCCTGATGTCAACTTTGTTAAAATCCTCAAATGTAATTTCTGGTTTTGCCATAATTATTCGTCGGTAATGATAAATTCAGTTCTTCTGTTCAATTCATGCTCTGCTTCACTGCATTTAACCCCTTTTGCACAGTTGTTTAGCAATTGGGTTTCCCCATATCCCCTGCCCGATACCCTGCTTGGTTCAATTCCATTCGCAACAATATAAGCAATCACTTTTTTTGCCCTGTCGTTTGTGAGCTTCAAATTATAGTCGGATGGAGCTCTGCTGTCTGTATGCGATTTTATTTCAATATTAAGGCTTGGATACTTCATTAAAATGGCAATCACTTTATTAAGTTCAATCGCAGCGTCTAATCTGATGCTCGATTGGTCCAAATCAAAATAGATGGTTTTGGTTTTAATCATTTTTTGTTCGCGAACTTCAACAAATTCAACGGAAGATTCCATAGCCAAATTGATATTTAAAGCTTCATCTCTTTTATCTGAAGTTTTAACCATAGAAACCGCATCGTGATAATTTTTCAACGAAGCCTTGATTCGGTATTGCGTATCGCACGATAATTTGTAATTGAAAGTTGCAATGGAATCCAAACTTATTTTTTCCAACAATTCATTTCCGCGATAAATAGTGACCAAAGCATTCGAAAGTGGCAGATTTGTTTCTTCGTCCACAACACTTCCGCTTAACAATTGAACACATTCAATCGGCGATAATTTCAAGTTTGTTTTGGTTTCAACTTTATTTTTTTCGTCAGTTGATATTAAAAGATTGCCTGTTTCATAATTTTCTTTTTCGGCAACAATTTTATAGGTTTGCTTGCAATTTATGTTGAATTTATAGCCCAAACCTTTGCCGATTATTTGTTTTTCAATCAGCTTATTATTTTGAAATAAAGAAACATTGACTTGATCTAAAGCCAGATTTGTTTTGCCGTCTAAAATGTTTCCGCTTAACAATTGAACACATTCAATCAGCGTTAATTTCAAAGATTTTGTGGTTTCCGTCTTATTTTTATCGTCGGTTGTAATACTTAATTCTGAAGTTATATAATTTTCCTTTTCAGCAACAATTTTAAAAGTTTGCTTGCAATTTATGTTGAATTTATAGCCCAAACCTTTGCCGATTGTTTGTTTTTCAATCAGCTTATTATTTTGAAATAAAGAAACCTGAACCTGATCTAATGGCTGTTCTGTAAGCTCATTTAAGGCCAAAACAATCATGGTTTGGAAACATTCCGGCTCCTTTTCCTTAAACGAATAAATATCAACGCCCCCTTTGCCACCGTCGCGATTTGAGGTAAAATAACCAGAATTTGATGCATTGTCAATTACATAGGCAAAATCATCGTATTTGCTGTTAATTGGAGCAGGTAAATTTGTTGCCTGCTGAAAATTGCCATTTTTAAATTCACTTTTATAAATATCCAATCCACCCAGCCCTTTATGGCCGTTTGAAGAAAAATAAAGCGTATTGTCCTGATCCGTATAGGGAAATAATTCAGCAAATTTTGTATTTACGGTTGTACCTAAATTTTTTGGTGTGCCATAATTTTCCTTATCATTGATGTCCACAACCCAAATATCAGTTTCGCCATAGCCACCCGGCATGTCCGAAACAAAATAAAGATTTTTTCCGTCTTTGCTTACTCTGGGACAGCGCACCGAATATTCCTTGCTGTTAAAAGGCAAAGGAGTTACTTCAGAAATCTCAAATTTCTCATTGATGGATGCTTTGAACATATACAGCGTTTTCCATTTTGCAGAATCCTTTGATTTTAGCGCGCTGTAAAAATTATTCCATGTAAAATAAATCGTTTTAAAATCGGGCGTAAAAGAAATATCCGATTCGAAAAACTTGTTATTTATTTCAGAAGAAAATCTATCAGTTTGGATAATATCACTATTATCAGTGATTAATCCGTGATACAATTCTAAAGAAAGTTGGCGGTTGTTAGTTCGCCTGCCGCTCTCATCTTTTTTTGAGGAAGCAAATATTACGGAATTATTGCTCGAATAGGTAGCTCCCAATTCGGCGAATTTGGAGTTTATCGAGGTATTCAAAATTTCATATACATCCTCTTGGGCGTATAAAAAATTAAAAAATAAAATCAATAATAGCGATAAAAATTTTTTCATAGTAAATTGGTGCTACTTCTTTTTTGATATTTTTTCAAATACCCAAGCGGGTCCAATCAATAAAAATTGTAAATCCTTAAAAAATGACGGTTTTTTCCCTTCCAGTTTATGTCCGTAAAACTGGCCAATCCAGGCGATTACAAAAATGGCTAACGAGCTGTAAAATAGCGGACTAACCTGCGATAAAAAATAATTTCCCATCAAACATAAAATTGAAAACGTCAACATTCTTACAAAAGTTGAAAACGATAATCGGATGTAAAAAATGAACAATAAAATTAAAACCGGGGTCGCCCAATTCTCCAAAAACGGGTTATTAATATTTAGATTGTCTGAAATAAACGTTGAAGGAATACTCATCAACATCCCAACAATACTAAAGAAAATTGCGGGCACGCATATAAAATGAATTGTTTGGTTTGATTTGTTTTGATGACTTACGGCATACTCATCAAACCATTGATTTAATGTTTTCATAGTGTCAGTTTGTAGTTTAAATTTTTAGTTGAAGTGTGGTTATTTATTCTTTTTTCCAATTTTTTAAGTTGATTTTTTGCCCTGAAATTTCCGGAATCGAAAGTCAAAGCTATTTTGTAATTTTCAATTGCCCGCACGGTATCGCCACTTTTCATATAAGCTTCCGCCAAACTGTCGTAAACATTGGAACTATTTGGATACAACGCTGTGTTAATTTTGAATATTGCCTTGGCGATTTCAAAATTTTTCTCTCGTAATGCATTATATCCCAGTGAATTCAGGTATTTTTCATCAATTGAACTGTCCAGCGAATCTTTTTTCTTTATGGCCAAATAGCCTTCAAGCGCTTTATCAAATTCCTTGTTTGCCAAATACTCGCTTGGAACCTTTTCACCTTCTTTCAACTTCATAAAATTATAGGAAATAGGTTTGTTTTCTTCCTTTGGAACAAGTGAAATGTATTGTTGCCGGTTTGCCGGATTTATTAAAAACTGAATTTTTTCATTCATTTCCTTCACGAAAAAAGTGGAATCGTTCACTTTTAAAGGTTTTATTTTTTTTGCGCCGCGCCATTCCATAAACATTTCATTTTCTTCAAAATAAATATGGATCACCTCATCTGAATTGTACAAATATCTGCCCGTTGCTTTTTTTATAAATTCAGGATCATTAGCGTTATTTGAGCACCCATAAAAAAGTACAAATACCAATAAAAAGATTAAATAGTTGAATTTCATTGCTGCAATTTTAATTTAAATGCCGAATAACTTATATTTTCGAATATTACACTCCCAAAAATACTAAAAAAAAGCGTTGCAATAAATCAATGCGTATTGAATATTTTTCATAATAAACATTGAAGTTTTCGCAATAAAATTTATTAAGACTTATTATATATTAACTGCCGATAAGGTTTATGTGCTAAAAGTTACAAAAAATTGAATTAATTTTAGATATCAATTAAAAATAAATCTATGCCAAAATTAATTTTTCGTTTATTACTGACGTTTTTTGTATTTGTGGGTATTTTTATCTTAATACAACGTTCCGTAACACCTGATTCTTTTGGTAAATACGGGCATTACAGGGCTAACTCTATGGATGACAATAAGATGAAGCCGTTTTATTATAAAGGTGAATCAAAATGCACTGAATGTCATCAAGACGTATTTGACCAAAAAACTTCAGATTTACATGATGCTATTCGATGTGAAACTTGTCATACTCCAAAAATACCCGGATCAGTCGATTGCAAAGTGAAGCCGCCAATTGTTAAAGGCACAATTGATTTTTGTGCGCAATGTCATGCTATTAATGCAGGACGTTTAGAAAAAGGTGTTCCGCAATTAGATTTTAAAGAGCACTATGAAAAGCAAAATTGTATTGAATGTCATAATCCACACGCACCATGGGAACTGAAAGAAAAATAAATAACAGACGAAAGTTTTTTCAAACCTCTGCAGCATTGGTTGGCGGAACATTATTGTATTCGCTTATTAAACCATTTGAAACACTGGCTCAACCCAAAGAAGAAGAAACAAAAAAAGAAAAAGCAGAACTTCCTTTATGGGGAATGGGCGTTGATATAGAAAAATGCATTGGCTGCGGGAAATGCGCCGAAGCCTGTAAAATAGAAAACAATGTTCCAAAAGAACCTTTTTATTTTAGAACCTGGGTGGAACAATATACCGTTAAAAATGATGGTGAAGTTAAAATAGAATCTCCAAACGGAGGAATTGGTGGATTAAAACAATCTGTTGCTGATGAAGATATCTTTAAATCTTTTATGGTGCCGAAATTATGCAACCATTGCACAAAAGCACCTTGCGTTCAGGCTTGCCCGGTAGGCGCTACGTTTATAAGTCCGGAAGGTGTGGTTTTGGTTGATGAAACTTATTGTATTGGTTGCAGTTATTGCATTCAGGCTTGTCCGTATGGCGCACGTTTTATGAATCCAATCACAAAAGTAGCCGATAAATGTACCTTCTGCTACCACAGAATTAACAAAGGATTACAACCTGCTTGTGTAGAAGTTTGCCCTACCAATGCAAGAATATTTGGAAACTTAAGAGATAAAGAAAGTGATTTGGTTGCATTTTTACAAGAGAATCCAACCCAAGTTTTAAAACCTCATTTAAATACGCATTCAAGGGTATTTTATAACGGATTAACTTCAGAAGTTAAATAATTATGGAAGAGCATTATCAACATTTATATGAAGCGTTATCTCAGGTTGACGGCTATATTTACCCAAATGATATAGATTTACATTGGGGTTTAATGATTGTTTTATATCCTTATATCACAGGATTGGTAGCAGGCGCTTTTATCCTCGCTTCTTTAGAACGCGTTTTTAACGTGAAAGTTTTAAAGCCCACTTATGGTTTGGCTTTGTTAACTGCTTTGGCATTTTTATTGGTAGCCACTTTTCCGTTAGTCAGTCATTTACAACATCCTTTAAGAGCCTACGAAATTTTAATGACACCCAATCCAACTTCGGCTATGGCTATTTTCGGATTTGTTTATTTATGGTATCTCATGGTAGTGCTATTGTTAGAAATTTGGTTCGATTATCGGTTAGATTTTGTGCTTTGGTCGAAAAAAAGTACCGGATTCAAAAAGTATTTCTATAAAATAATTACTTTAGGAATTAATGACACCGACAAAAAATCGGCAAAACTGGATGATAAATTGGGTTATTTTATAACGCTGATAGGTATTCCTTCAGCATTTTTGTTGCACGGCTATGTTGGATTTATTTTTGGTTCCATAAAAGCCAATCCTTGGTGGTCAACTGTACTGATGCCCGTAATTTTTTTATTTTCGGCCATGGTTTCTGGAATTGCTTTGGTATTGGTGATTTATATGGTTGTGAGCTGGATAAGAAAAGTAGAAATAGATATGCCTTGTTTGGATACCATTGCAAAGTATCTGTTTTATATATTAATTATTGATTTTACATTGGAATCTTTAGATCAAATTCACCGAATTTATGAGGCTGAAGAATCTTTTGACATTATTAAGGTTTTGGTTAGCGGAAAGTTAAATATTACTTTATTTATCATGCAAGTGCTTCTTGGAACGATCATTCCGCTATTAATAATCGGAATTTTTCAAGTTTATAAACCTGCTGAGAAAATCAGAAAGGCCACCTACTTTTTTGTGGGCATCATTGTGCTGATCGGAATTTTCTTTATGCGTTGGAATGTGGTTATCGGCGGACAATTATTTTCAAAAAGTTTAAGCGGATTTACCTCATTTAAAGCGGTATATTCAGGTATGGAAGGTTATTTGATGGCTGCGGTTTGGCTGATACTTCCTTTGCTGATTTTAACTTTTTTGTTATGGTTGATGCCTCCTTGGAAAAAAGTGACAACACACGAATAAGTTGAAAAAAAAATCCGCTAAAATAGCGGATTTTTTTATGTTTATATCTTATGCATTCATCAGCTCAACATCGAAAATTAACGTGGCATCTGGAGGAATAACGCCACCGGCACCTCTACTCCCATAAGCCAATTCAGAAGGAATCACAAAACGTGCTTTATCCCCAACTCTTAATAATTGAATTCCTTCATCCCAGCCTGAGATAACTTGTCCAACTCCCAATTCAAAATCGATGGGTTGTTTGCGAGGATAAGAGGAATCAAAAACAGTTCCGTCCAATAACTGGCCTTTATAATGGACAGAAACCACACTTCCTTTGGTCGCTTTTTTACCGGAACCTTCCTGTAAAATTTTATAACGCAACCCACTTGGCGTTTCATCATAGCCTGCAGCCACTTTATCCATTTGAGCTGCCATTGCTTTTTTAGCTTCTTCTTCTCTTTTTGTTCTTGAACCTTCAAAAGTTCTGAAAGCTTCCACCGCATTAAACTTTTCTGCTGCCTCACCAACTCTCACAATTTCAACAGATTCCAGTACATCATTTTGCTTAATGGCATCAACAACATCCTGTCCTTCAACAACTTTACCGAAAACGGTGTGCTTATTGTCCAACCAAGGCGTTGGAACGTGCGTAATAAAAAACTGACTTCCGTTTGAAGCCGGACCAGAATTCGCCATCGATAAAATTCCTGGTTGGCCATGTTTTAAATCCGGATGAAATTCATCAGCAAAGCTGTAACCAGGCGATCCTGTTCCGGTTCCCAATGGACAACCGCCCTGAATCATAAAATCAGGGATTACCCTGTGAAATTTCAATCCGTCATAATAAGGAACTCCCTGCTTGCGAGCTTTATTTTCTAAATTACCTTCAGCCAAAGCAACAAAGTTACCCACTGTTCCCGGCGTTTTTTCAAACTCCAACTTTACCAGTATTTCACCTTTTGAGGTGTTAAATTTTGCGTATAATCCGTTATCCATTTTCTTAATTTTTTAAACTGCTGCAAAGATACATACTTTCAATGAAAATGAAAGTATTACAAATATTTAATCATTGCACTATTGCTTATCAAAAGAGAAAATCCACCTTAAAGTGGATTTTTACTATATTAATTATTGAATATTATCATTAAACTTCTGCCTTAAATATCGCTTTAGTTGATGTTGATTGTTCTATTTTATTGGCGTCACTCGTTAATCCGCAACCTTTTTTGGAAGCATTGCACGAACTAAACAATAGTACTGAGAACGCCATTCCAAAGGTGTATAAAGCTATTTTTTTCATTTTCTATTTGATATTAATATTTTAAAAACGTTGAAATATAACAATTATTTTATGAAACGAGCCATAATAAATTTTGATACAACAAAAATGATTAATGGCGAACAGCATCTGTACCAATAAAAATAAAATTTAAACAGATGAAATTAATTTGTTTAAGGTATAAACAATCAATTCCTCAACAGGTTTATAAGGATCTTCACTAAAAGTTCCGTTGGCTCGGTTGGCAATTATGGCGTTCATGGAACAGGCTTCGTGACCCAATAATTTAGCCAGTCCATAAATGGCCGAAGTTTCCATTTCAAGGTTTGTCACTTTATAACCGTCAAATTCAAAATTGTCAATTTTACTGTTCAAAGATGGATCTTGAATTGCCAAACGAAGCACGCGTCCTTGCGGACCATAAAAGCCGCCGGCGGTTGCGGTAACACCAATAAAAACTTGGTCGCTGTTCAGTTTTTGTATCAATAATTCACTGCCTTTTACCAAATAAGGCCGCGATTTTCGCGAACTCCAATTGGTGTGTTTTATAAAAGCATCTTCCATTTCGGCTTCTAAAATATCTTCACAATCGTAAGAATGGAGCAATCCGTCAAAACCCAATCCATATTTTGCCAACACAAAACTATCGACGGGAATATCGCTTTGCAAAGAACCCGAAGTGCCAATTCTGACAATATTTAATTTGGTATGCGCTGATTTTACTGTACGAGATTTTAGGTCGATATTCACCAAAGCATCGAGCTCATTCATCACAATATCAATATTATCAGGTCCAATGCCTGTTGAAATTACGGATATTTTTGTGCCTTTATAAGTGCCGGTTATCGTTCTGAATTCTCTTTTTTGCGTTTCAAATTCAATAGATTCAAAATGTGCGGCTATTTTTGGCACCCTGTTTTGGTCGCCAACAAAAATAATGTTGGTGGCAATGTTTTCGGGTTTTAAATTTAAGTGATACACACTTCCGTCCGGGTTCAGAATTAATTCTGAAGCTGCTATTTTATTCATAATTTATCCGCCTACGCGTTTGATGTTATATCCTTCTTTTTTAAGGATTTCCATTATTTTATCTCTATAATTTCCCTGAATGATAATTTCATTGTCTTTTACGCTTCCGCCAACGCCGCATTTGGTTTTAAGCAGTTTTCCTAGATTTTTTAAATCCTCTTCAGCACCCACAAAACCGGTAATAACAGTAACTGTCTTTCCTCCTCTTCCTTTATTGGAAAATTTGGCTTCCAAAAACTGTTTCTTGGGCGGCAACAAAACTTGTTCATCCGCTTTCTCAAATTCGAAGTTGTCATTGGTGGAAAAAACGAATCCGCCTAAATCTTCCAAACTGTTTAATTTTTTCTTACTCATATTCATTCAAAAAAAATATAGGCTAAATTAGGGAAACATTATTTATTATTGATTTTTTTCCAGGCAAATAACAAGGCTGCCAAAAGTTCAAAAACGAGTCCGATGGCCATCACCAAATTTGCTTGAGACCAATTAAACAACTTTGATATAGCGCCTGCCAAAATCAGAAACAAGCCAAATGTAAAAAATGAAACTACCTTGTTCGACATCATTTTATCAATCCTAACTCTCTTAAACGCTCATTTAAAAATTCTCCGGCCGTAATATCGTCATACACTTTCGGACGTACTTCATCAATGCATTCGGGCAAGCAATTTAATTTCATTTCACTTATTGGATGGGTGAAAAAAGGAATGGAATATCGTGGTTTTTCCCAATCTTCACGGGGTGGATTTACAACGCGATGAATGGTTGATCGCAATTTATTGTTTGTCAGCCGTTCCAACATATCGCCAACATTCACAACCAATTGTTCCGGCAAAGAAGTTACGGAAATCCAATCTCCTTTTTTATTTTGCACTTCCAATCCTGATGATGATGCGCCCATTAAAAGCGTAATTAAATTGATATCGCCGTGTGCTGCTGCTCTCACAGCGCCTTTTGGCTCTCCAATTATTGGCGGATAGTAAATTGGGCGTAAAATACTGTTTCCGTTAACCACATATTTATCGAAATACATTTCATCCAAACCAACATACAAAGCCAAAGCCCGCAACACATAAATGGCCGTTTTTTCAAGCATTTTATAAGCTTCCATGCCAACAATATTGAAATTCGGAATTTCATTTACAATCACGTTTTTGGGATATTCGGCTTTTAAAGCCTCGTTTCCTTCAACTTTTTGTCCGAAATGCCAAAACTCTTTTAAATCACCTTCTTTTTTTCCTTTTGCGCTTTCTTTTCCGAAGGAAGTGTAGCCTCTTTGTCCGCCAATTCCTTCAATTTCATAAGATTGCTTAATTTCATCAGGCAAATCGAAAAAGTTTTTGACTTCTTTATATAAATTTTCTGTCAGTTCATCCGACAAAAAATGTCCGCGAAGCGCAACGAAGCCAATTTCTTCATAAGCTTCTCCAATTTCTTTGATAAATTTCTGTTTTTTTGCAGCGTCTCCCGATAAAAAATCGGATAAATCGACACTTGGAATATTTTTCATTAGCCAAAAAGGGTTTAAGTTTTGAGTTTTTGAAAATTACTTTTCTTTTTTAATAATTGGGATCAGATAACTTAAGGTATAATTTATGCCAAATCCGGTATCGTTTAAATAAACACGGTTAAAACCAGGGACATAAAGATTTTTAAAATTATCAGGCTCTTTAGTGCTAATCATTGTTTTAAAACTAAAACTAAAACCCAAATATAGGTTTTTAAATGTTTCTGCCTTTATTCCAAAAACCAATTCGGCCCAATGTGCCGATAAATCTTTAAATTCGGTATTAGGCAAAACTTCTGTCGGAATAAAATAAGTTCCTTTAACATTTGGTGTGTAACTGTTTAAAGTTTGGTTAAATAAGCTAAATCCATATCTCGCGCCAACGTAAATTTCATTGTTCATTCCTTTCCAATTTTTATAGGCATTGTAATTCACTCCGGCTTTTAAATAAGTGCCTTTTGTGGTGAAATTCATATAATCTTCCTTTGAAATTTTATCTTCAAAACCCAATTCAACCGCCGCATAATAGTTGTTTAAAATACGCATATCACCCACCACTTCCAATCCTTTCGTATCTTCTTCCATAAAAGAAATTATAGGTTTGCTTAAATCAACGCCAACCCGAATGCCATAACTTTCTTTCCTTTTAACGGAATCTTTTTTTTGCTGGGCATTTATGGTTACCGAAACAAAGAGACTAATGAAAAATAGTAAGATGTGCTGCTGTTTCATTTTCTATGGTTGAATTTTTAAGGGTATCATTTTTTATCCAGTTTCCGGTTCTGCTTTCTATTTTGAAGTTTTCAAAAATGGTTTTATAGCCGCAGGAACGGGAAACAAAAACATCTTTTCTTTCGTACGTAAAATTGATCGAATCAATGATTGCACCCGATTTAAATTTATAGAACGTGCTGTTTTTGGTCAAATCTAAAGGAATTGCAATGGAATCAAGTGATTTGTTTTCATAAAGATTCCCAAGGGTATCAGCCGAAACCGTTAACGAAGAAACTGCTTTTTTTGTGACAGGAATTTCATTGTTGTAAAAAACTACAATTAATTTTGGCGTTGTGGTTTCAATACAAATATCATCCTTTTCACAGTTTATAAGCGTAAAACACAGGATGAACAACAATATTAAATATTTTCTCATTATTGCTTTGATTTTAATTCCAAAAGTACAACATTTTCCACGTGATGGGTTTGCGGGAACATATCTACTGCCTGGGTTTTAATAATATCGTACTGTTCTTTCATTAACGACAAGTCGCGGGCTTGCGTTGCCGAATTGCAACTTACGTAAACAATGCGTTTTGGCGAAATTTCCAAGAGTTTTTCCACCACATTTTTGTGCATCCCGTCACGCGGCGGATCGGTAATTATCACATCTGGCTGTCCGTGCGTTTTAATGAAATTGTCATTAAAAACATCTTTCATATCCCCGGCAAAAAATTCGACATTATTTATGTTGTTCAATTTTGCATTTTGTTTTGCATCGTCAATGGCTTCGGGAACGGATTCCACACCAATCACTTTTTTGGCGTTTTTGGCGACAAATTGTGCAATGGTTCCTGTGCCGGTATAAAAATCGAACACAATTTCATTGCCGGATAAATTGGCAAAATCACGCGTAATTTTGTACAATTCATAGGCTTGCGCAGAATTTGTCTGATAAAATGATTTTGCCCCGATTTTAAATTTTAGGCCTTCCATTTCTTCAAAAATATGGTCCCTTCCGCTGAATAAAATAATATTTTGATCGTATAAAGTGTCGTTTCCTTTCGGATTTATGACAAATTGAAGCGACGTTATTTGGGGGAATTCCTGAATCAAGGCATTCAATAGCGCTTCCCTTTTTTCTTTGGCTTCTTTTAAAAATTGAATAACCACCATCATTTCACCTGTTGATGAAATTCGAATCATTATGGTACGCAAAAGACCCGATTGTTCCCTCGGGTTGTAAAATTCAATTTCGTTTTTTATGCCGAATTCTTTAACGAAATTTCTGATTTGGTTTGAAGGATCTTCCTGCAAATGGCATTTTTCAATATCCAAAATTTTATCCCACATCCCAGAAATATGGAAACCACAGGCATTTCTGTTGTCAATTTCTTCGGTAGAATTTATTTCTTTCAAGGTGAGCCAACGGCTATTTGAAAAAGAAAATTCCATTTTATTTCTGTAAAAATAGGTTTTTTTGCAACCTAAAATAGGTGTCGGTTCAGGCAATTCCAAATGCCCAATGCGTTTTAAATTATTAATGACTTCCTTTTCTTTATAGGTCAATTGGTGTTCATAAGCCATATCCTGCCATTTGCAACCGCCGCAAAACTCAAAATGCCGGCAAACGGGTTCAACACGTTTTTCTGAATATTTATGAAATTTTATGGCTGTGCCCTCGAAATAGGCTTTTCTCTTTTTGCCTGTTTTAATGTCAACAATATCTCCCGGAACTGCATTGGTTAAAAATATCACGCATCCGTCCGGCGCTTTTGCAATTGTTTTGCCTTGCGCGCCCGCATCTGTCACTTCAATATTCTCAAAAATAAATTGCTTGTTTTTTCTTGCCATGTTGCAAATGTACCATTTTTGCATAAAAAAAGCATCCCGAATTTTGGGATGCTTTCAATTAATAATTTTAACCTGATTATTTTATACTGTTCATGTAAACCGCCAATGCAGCAAGCTCTTCACTGGTTAAGTTTTTTACAAAACCATCTAAATTGGCTTTCATAATGGCAACCTGGCCTGGATCTGTATCAACAATTGGTGCAGTTTCGCCTTTTAAGAATGCCACAATATTCCCGTTTGTTTCCGAATACTTTTTATTGATGTCTTTTATTGACGGTCCAATAACTTTTACGTCAGGCTGATGACAAGTTACACAGGTTTTTGATGTAAATAATTCTTTCCCTAAAGCAAGATAATCGTCCGACGTTTTAATGGTTTCTTTGGCTGATTCCGCAGGCGCTTCCACTTCTTTTTTAATTTCTTCTTTCTTGGTTTCACCGCAACTTGCGAAAAAGAACGCTACCAATCCTAATATCAATACTGATTTTTTCATTTCTTAAATTTTATTTTTAGTTGATGCAAATTTATTTAATTAATTTTGAAAGAAATGCAATTTTTATTACAAAATTTAGAATAATGCCATATTCTTTTTTCGAAAGAAATTTTCACTTTTAAAATAAACAATTAAGCCAGATTTTAAGTTTGAAATATTTTGTAATTTGCAAAAAATATGAGGATGATTTCTCTCCTAAAGGAGGAATTGAGAGTTTTAAATTATAATTTTTTTACCATGATGGTTTCAGAAAAAATTTCATCACAACAAGCTATTGATTTAGAAAATAATTACGGGGCGCATAATTACCATCCTTTACCTGTAGTTTTAACCAGAGGGGAAGGCGTGTATGTTTGGGATGTGGACGGCAAGCGTTATTACGATTTCCTGTCTGCGTATTCCGCTGTTAATCAAGGGCATTGCCACCCAAAAATAATAAAAGCATTAAATGATCAGGCAAGCACTTTAACCTTAACTTCCAGGGCATTTTATAATGATGTATTGGGGAAATATGAAAAATATGTGACCGAGTTTTTTGGTTTTGATAAAGTTTTGCCAATGAATACAGGTGCAGAAGCTGTGGAAACTGCCATCAAACTTTGCAGAAAATATGGGTATGAGAAAAAAGGAATTCCGGAAAACCAGGCCCAGATAATTGTTTGCAAAAATAATTTTCACGGACGCACCACCACCATCATTTCTTTTTCTAACGATGAAGAAGCGCGCAAAAACTTCGGGCCTTTTACGGAAGGTTTTATAAAAATTGAGTACGACAATATAGATGCCTTGGAAGAAGCCTTAAAATCGAGCAAAAATATTGCCGGCTTTTTAGTGGAGCCAATTCAGGGAGAAGCAGGCGTTTATGTTCCTGCTGAAGGTTATTTGTCAAAAGCAAAAGCTTTGTGCGAAAAATATGGCGTTTTATTTATTGCAGATGAAGTGCAAACAGGTATCGCAAGAACAGGAAAATTATTGGCTGTTAATCATGAAAATGTAATCCCCGATATTTTAATTTTAGGAAAAGCATTGAGTGGCGGCGTTTATCCGGTATCGGCAGTTTTGGCAAATAACCACATTATGGAAGTTATAAAACCCGGACAGCACGGATCAACTTTTGGCGGAAATCCTTTGGCTGCCGCTGTGGCCATTGCCGCGTTAAAAGTGATTAAAGAGGAAGCGTTGGCTGAAAATGCCGACAAATTGGGTAAACTTTTCAGAAGTGAAATGCAAAAATTTATTGACACCCAAACATTGATAAAATTGGTGCGCGGTAAAGGACTTTTAAACGCCATTGTAATCAATGATACCGAAGACAGCTCGACGGCCTGGGATATTTGTTTAAAACTGCGCGACAATGGCTTGCTGGCAAAACCTACCCACGGAAACATTATTCGTTTTGCGCCCCCTTTGGTGATGAATGAAGCACAATTATTGGATTGCGTTTCCATCATTAAAAAAACAATCACGGAATTTAATTCGTAAAAATAAATTTTAAATCCTATCCCCAACCTCCCGTTCTAAAAACGGGACAGGCTTTTCCAAAGGAAAGGGAGTTTGATTTGAAATTAGAGAATATTTACAACAAAAAACTTTTAACTTTTAAACAAAAAAAAATCGGAGTTTTCACTCCGATTTTTTTGTTTTTTATTCAGTTACTAGCTATAAATATTTCAGGAAAAAATCCATCATCTTTTCTTTAAGCTGATAATGCATATTCACAAATGTTTTCATTTCATCTTTTAACAACACCTGTTTTTCGTGAAATTGAACATCAGCATTTTTTTCAGTTTGGCCTTGATGCGCCAATTCTCGCCTTTTCATTCTGATTCTATGCCTTAAATGACCCATAACTTCGCGTTCACGGATTATTTTATTTTGAAAACCTTCGAGATGCACCAAAACCTCACTTCCGGGATTCCGCATTACAATATGCTCTAACTTTTCTTCAAAATAATCCATTTCACTTTCTTGAAACTTCAACTCTCTTTTCCAAACATCCAGGTTGAAGTTCAGATCACTTAAGAATACTAACTGACTTTCCATTTTCGAATCGGTTTTTAATTTATATTAGGCTAAAATTCGTGATTTTCTTTTGATTTTCCGTTGATAAAAATCATAAAGTTTTACCAAAAGACAATCTACGGCTGCTCCTGTAAGCATTCTGATAAAGATATAAAAAAAGCGTTTTAATTTAAATTAAAACGCTTTTAAAATTTTCACTAAATTTTATCTTTAATCGCTTTCTTCTTCATCTTTCTCTTCACCTTCCTTTTTGGAAGTTTTATTCCAAATTTTAATTTCATCTTTTAAGGTAACGCCTTTAATGATTTCAACATTTACGCCATCTGAAATACCCAACTCAACATTTCTTCTCTCAAATTTCTGATCCCCTGTTTTAACTTCCACAAAAGGCGCATCTGTTTTTTTATCAAATTGCAACAACGCTTCTTTTATGGAGAGCACGCTGTCCTTCTTTTCCAACACAATGTCGGCATTGGCACTGTAACCTGCACGTACGAAATATTCATCATCCAAAGTTACGTCGCCTTTAATTTTAAACTGCACGGCACCATTTTCTTCAGTTCCTTTTGGAGCGATAAAGTTTAATTTTGCAGGATATTTTTTCTTTTCAATAGCGCCCAAAGAAACTTCCAAAACAGTTCCATTTTTAATTTTACCAACCTCAGCTTCATCAACTTTCCCTTCAAAAATCATTTTGGTCATATCGGCAATAGTTGCTATGGTTGTACCTGCATTAAATGTGTTGCTTTCAATAACCTGGGTACCGATACGAACCGGTATTTCTAAAATAGTACCGGAAATTTCGGCTTTAACATAAGTATTGGCAGTTTTACCCATACCCGCAGCCGAGCCTTTTTTAATGATTTCTAAATTGTTTTGGGCATTGTTTAAATCTTGTCTGGCGCTGTTGTAGTTTAATTCGGCAGTTTCAAATTCTTGTTTGGAAATAACCCCTTTTTCAAAAAGACCTTTATTTCTGTCATACAATGTTTTTGTATTGCTATAACGCAATTGCGCTGTTTTCACAGTTCCTTGTGCACTGTTTAAAGACTGCACATTTGGCACCACCCTAATAGTTGCGATTAAGTCGCCAACTTTAACTTTTGCGCCTTCTTCAACAAATATTTCTTCAATAATTCCTGAAACTTTTGGTTTAATTTCTGCTTCTTCCAAAGGAATTACTTTTCCTGTAGCCACTGTTTTTCTTACAATATTGGTTTTAAATGGTTTTTCTGTTTCATATTGAATTGGAGATTTGCTGTTCTTTGCTCCAAACCAAGCTAAAACAGCTATTAGCGCTACTGCTATTGATCCAAAAATTATTGTTTTTTTCATTAGTGATTGATTTTCAGTTTATGTTATTTTTTTATTAAAAATTGAAAGATTGATTATTCTTCTCTTAATGCTTCTATTGGTCTAATGCTTACTGCTTTCTGCGCAGGAATTAACCCGATTAATGTTCCTAAAACTACCAGCGTTATTGCCGCTATTATAATTACAGGAATATCAACGGTTGGATTTGTTAAGGCTGGCTCTTCTCCTTGTCCCAAAGTGGCATCAATAATCATTAAAACAACCCCTCCGGAAATGATTCCCAATGCACCTGCAATACTTGTTAAAAAAACAGATTCCAAAATTATTTGCCGTTTAATTTCCCAAGGTTTTGCGCCAATAGCGCGTCTGATTCCTATTTCTTTGGTTCTTTCTTTAACCGTAATTAACAAAATATTTCCAATGGCAAATACGCCTGCTATTAATGTTGCGATTCCAACAAACCAAGTTAAAAACTGCATTCCTGTAATAAATCCGGTCACTTTTGCGATTTCTTTTCCAAGGTTAAAACTGCCAAATGCCCTTTCGTCTTCCGGGTGCACTTTGTGCAAATTTTTTAACAATAACTTCACATCTGCTTCTATTTGCGTAATGTCAAAACCAGGTTGCCCTGTGATCATCATCCATCCCACACTGTCACCTCTATTGTAAACTTGTTGAAATGTCGTAAATGGAATATGGATACTTCCTTGCTGTCCGCCTGATCCTATTTGTCCTTCTTTATACATGCCAACTACATTGTAATTGATATTGTCTATTTTAATATATTGCCCTATTGGAAATTCATCCTTATCAAAAAGTTGCTTATAAATTTCTTCTTCAATGACACATACTTTCTTTTTTTCAATGATGTCATTGTCATTAATAAATCTGCCATAAACTAAATTTCGCTTCTGAACTTTATCAAACTCCGGATAATCTCCAAAAATTCCAAACGTCCCAGTTTTAAACTTGTTAACCGCTAAAGCCTGGTTTTGATGGCGCGGTATGACAAATTCAAGCCCCTTAATTTCTTTTTTGATATTGTCTAAATCAGACATTTTTAGGGTGATTCCTTTTCCCTCCTGAAAACCTTTAAATGGCTTGCTGGTTTGTTGTGCCCAAACAAATACGCTGTTAGTTGCAAAATCTCCGAATAATCTATTGAAATTGTTCTCAACACCCTTTGCGGCGCCCAATAAAACAACCAATAAAAAAATACCCCACATTACGCCTATGATGGTAATCGCAGTCCGCATTTTATTTTTGCGGATGCTGCTGTATATTTCTTGCCAGGTATCTGTGTCAAATAAAAACTTTATCATATTACTCGTCGTTTAAGGCTACTATTGGTTTGATGCTTGCTGCTCTTTTAGCTGGAATATATCCTGCAATGGTACCGGCAATTATTAAAATTATTGTTGCTCCAACAACTACATAAGTTTCAACGCTCGGATTAAGAATAAAATATTTTTCTAAACTTTTTCCGATGGCTTTTAGGGTAAAAACACCTATTAACAATCCTGCATAACCGGCTACAGCAGTCACAAATATTGATTCCATCATAATCATACCAATGATAGAACTTGGGGTTGCACCCAGCGCTTTTCTTATCCCTAATTCTTTGGTGCGTTCTTTTACGATGTACACCATAATATTGCTAATGCCTATAATACCGGCAACTAAGGTTCCTATTCCAATAAAAAGTATGATTACATTTAATACAGTCATAAATTGTTTGACACTTTTAGTGCCTTCAGCATAATTTTGAACTCGAATAGCCGCTTGGTCTCTTGGATCTACATCATGTTTCTCTTGAAGCACTTTGGTAAGCATATTTGAGAACTCAAGTGCTTGATCAACGCTTAATTTTGGATTATAAGTAAGTCCGAATATATCTAATTCATCATTAATTCTGTACATTCCTTGGGCTGTACTAAACGGCGTATAAATAAACCGCTCGTCTCGGTCGCCTCCAGGATCACTAAAAACACCTACTACTTTATATGAAATGCCATCCAAACTAATATTTTTCCCCAAAGCATTTTTATTGCCAAACAAATCTTTTTCAACCAGCCTTCCAATGGCAACAACTTTGGCTTTACTTTTTAAATCTAAATAACTTAAAAATCTGCCGTCTTTTATTTCTGCGGATTCCAATGGTTGATAATCCGGATAAACGCCTCTTACCGTATAGTTGTTATGTTCTCCTTCATAAATTGCCTGTACATTGTATCTTTCAACATTCGGACTAAAAAACTGAATTTCATCTTCAAACTTTTCATTGATAAATTTAGAATCGTCATTTCTAAACTGAATAGTTCTACCGCTTTGCAATCCTTTATAAGGTTTGGTTGTTACGCCTGCTCTAATATATACAGAATTTGCTGCATCGCTTGAAAATTGCTTTTCAAAAGTGTGTTTTAATCCATTGCCGACGCCAAATAAAAGAGTAAATAACAAAATGGCAAATGCAATAGTAAAACCAGAAAGAAGCGTTCTTAATTTGTTTTTACTGATTGTTTGAAAAATTTCCTGCCAACGGTCTAAATCAAACATAACTTATACTTTTGCTTTTTTTTGAACTCTCTCATCGCTAATAATTACACCATCTTTTAAACGCACAATTCTGTCGGTTTTCGCTGCAACATCTTCTTCGTGCGTAATTACAAAAACAGTCATCCCTTCACGATTAATTTCTTTCAACAATTCCATTACAGAATGCGTAGTGGTTGAATCAAGTGCGCCTGTTGGTTCATCGGCCAATATAACTTTTGGATTCGTAACCAAAGCGCGTGCGATGGCAACGCGTTGTTTTTCACCTCCAGAAAGTTCATTTGGCAAATGTTCTGCACGGTCTTTTAAACCCACTTTGTCTAAATATTGCAATGCAATCTTGTTGCGTTCTTTTCTGGCCATACCTTGATAATACAATGGCAAAGCCACATTTTCTAACGCACTTTTATAATTAATCAAATTAAACGACTGAAATACAAAACCTAAAAATTTATTTCTTAGAATTGCGGCTTTTTTTTCATCTAAATTTTCAATTAATTGATTGTTTAAATAATATTTTCCCGTATCATGTCCGTCCAACAAACCAACAATATTTAGCAGTGTAGATTTTCCGGAACCTGAAGACCCCATTATGGATACAAATTCGCCTTCTTTAATATGTAAATCCAAGCCCTTAAGTACGTGCAGAGAATCTTTTCCTATTGGATAAGATTTATGAAGTTTTTCAATCCTAATCATTTGGTTATCGTTTTATCTAATTTAAAAATTGCCGGTGATAGTGATTATTAATTTTATGTTAAAAGAATTTTTCATTTTAAATCAATAATTTTGCTTCATGGACAACTTTGAAAACAAATCAATTATTCTTTTTGATGGTGTATGTAACCTTTGCAATGCATCGGTAAATTTTGTGATCAAACACGATAAAAAAGCCCAATTTTTATTCGCTTCATTCCAATCAGACGCTGCAAAAGAAATAATGTTACATTTCAATTTAAAAAATTTGAATTTAGATTCAATTGTGCTGATTGATGATCAAAAAATTTATGAAAAATCGACTGCAATATTGAGAATTGCAAGACATTTAAACTGCGGATTTAAATCATTGTATTTCTTTATTGTAATTCCTAAATCCGTTAGGGATTGGCTGTACAGCTATATTGCGAAGAACAGATACAAGTTTTTTGGCAAAAGGGAAAGTTGTATGGTACCTTCCCTTGAATTAAAAAATAGATTTTTAGATTAACTGAGCGTAATTACTCTTTCTTATAAGTATCATCCCAGTTTTTTACCTCAGGATCGTGAAGTTTTCCCAATGATTTTGCCACAATCATAGAAACCACAGCATCTCCTGTAACATTTATGGTTGTTCTGCACATATCCAATGGTCTGTCTATGGCGAAAATTAGTGCCAAACCGGCTTCAGGAATCCCAGCTTGCGCCAAAACAATCACCAACATTACCATTCCTGCACCTGGCACTGCTGCCGATCCTATACTTGCCAATGTTGCGGTAACAATAATTCCCAATTGCACTGATAAAGACAATTCCATTCCAAAAGCCTGCGCAATAAAAACCGCGGCCACTGCCTGATACAAACTGGTGCCATCCATATTAATGGTAGCGCCGATAGGCAACACAAAACTGCTAACATCTTCATCAACACCCAAATGTTCTGTGACTCTTTCCATGGTTACCGGCAAAGTGGCTGCACTGCTGCTTGTTGAAAAAGCCAACAATTGAGCCGGTGAAATTCCCTTAAAGAAAAACGAAGGACTCTTTTTTGTTATTATCCATACAAGAGAATAATAAAAAACCAATATCATTGTCAAACCTAAAATTACGGTAAATGCATACCAAATGAGCGCCTTAAACAAATCTAGGCTTGGAGATTCAACTACCAAAGCCGTTAACAAAGCAAAAACACCATAAGGTGCCGCCAGCATAATTAAATCTATAATTTTGAGAATTACATCATTAAAACCATCAAAAAAGTTTTTAACCGGCGTGGATTTTTCTTCGGGAATTAAAATTAATCCAATCCCAAAAATTAAGGCAAAAAATATGACCTGAAGCATATTTTTATTGTCTGAAGCTGCGCCAAATATATTGTCAGGAACTATATCTACCAATGATTGCAATGGACCGGTTTCTTGTTGAATGGCCGCTTCTTCTTTATATTTTTGGGTATCACCGCTATAATTCTGCACCAATTCCTGTCTGGTATTTTCAGAAATTGATTCTCCCGGTTTAATGATATTGACCAATAATAACCCAATAGAAACGGCAATTACAGTTGTAAGTATATACAAACCTATTGTTCGTCCGCCCATTTTGGAAAGCTTTGAAATATCCTTTAAATCGGAAACTCCTTTAATAAGCGATGCCAAAATTAACGGCACTGCAATTAATTTTAATGAATTGATAAAAATAGTGCCTAAAGGTTTTATCCAATCCTGAACAATCTCTTTGCCACCATCAAATTGTGTCATTAATAAACCAACTGCAATACCCAAAACCATTCCCAGTAATATTTGCCAATGCAATGCTATTTTTTTCATTCAAAAGTTTTTAAATTTTTTTGAAAGGTAAAAAAAAATTAATGACAAATAATAAAAAATGCGCCAATGGCGCATTTCATTTTTTATGACATATAATGATTAAAACTGATAGCGTAAAGAAAGTGCGATATCTAAATCGGTATCTTTACCATAATCGCCAACCAGTCCAAATTCAGGCCTAAAATCCAACGAGATCAGCAACGGAATATCAAAATTATACTCAATGCCTATATTTCCGTCGGCATTGATAAATAAGCCGTCATCATCATCTCCTGTATAGTCATTACCTGCATTCCAGGATCCAATTCCTGCACCAAAACCGGCATACCAATTGAATCCGCCATCAATATTCCAAACCCACTGATGGATTCCGGTCAATTTAAAGGCATCGGAATCATTGTTGTTTCTAAAACCCAAATCCAATTCCAATCGGGTCATTTCACCCAATTCATGCTGATAAGATATTTCGCCGCCAAAGCCGTCATTGTCGCCCAAGCGCACACCTAATGCGTTTCTAGCAATGTCTTGAGCATTTGACGTAAAAATAATTCCCAATAAGAATACGGACATAAAAATTAATTTCTTCATAAATTTTGTGTTTTTAGATTTTTTAATGAATATTTTTCTGTTTAAAATTATTATCAAAACGAGGATTATGTCATTATATTTTGTGATAAATTCAAAAAAAATTGTAAAAAACTTTCTTGTGCACTTAATAATTGCACAATTTATTATAAAAATTGGAGCAGAAATTAATAAGCTCCAGATTTAAAAATATAAATGTATTTTTGCCCGGAAAATAAATAAAATGGAAAAATTAAAACAGCGCTGGGGATTAACTTCTAACTTTCAAGTTCTCTTAATCATTATTGTTTTTTCTGTGAATGGTTCTTTTGCGGCCTGGGTTGCAAAACCGCTGACAAATTTAATTGGTTTGAATTCAGAAACCACAAATCCTTGGTTATTTTGGCCGGTAAGAATTGTGTTGATATTTTTAATTTATCAATTTACGTTGCCATTGGTCGGATTTTGTTTTGGACAATATAAATTCTTTTCCGCATTTTCAAAAAAGACACTTTCGAGAATGGGTTTTAAACGATTTTTTAAAGAAGCCTAATTAATTTTCCTTTTTAATGAGGTATTTATAAATCCAAGTTAAGGTAAATGTTGGCAAAAAATCAGTTCCTAAAATACCGATTTCTTCAACAAAAGAAATGATTCCCACTCCTTTTCCCAAAACTCCGCCATACATTTTGTAAATTAAAAAAGCCGATAAGGGCGCCCAAACAACATCTGAAAATTCCCCAATAAAAGGAATTACGAACGAAAGCATCCCTACTCCGTCAAAAATAATGCTTAATAAGAGCTGTTTGTATTTCTTAGGCATAATTCATTTATTTTCAGATAAATACGATTAAAATAAGTTTAAAATTTAGATCTTCCCGACTCTTTGGAGGGCGTTCCCCGCCAGCTGGCGGGTCGGGCTTTTCGTTCCAAACTTTTTTCGCTGAAAAAGCGCAAAAAGGTTTTCCTCTGCAATCCCTAACACAGTTTGTGGTCAAAACAAATTAAAAATTAAAAAATTGAAAGACAAGTTAAAAAATACTTTAAATCATATTTTTCTCTGTGAATCTTCATATTTTCCTTTGTGAATCTCTGTGCAATAATTATTTCACCAAGTTACACTGAGACAAAAAGAGATACACAAAGCAAAGCTAAATAGCTGATTTTAGAATCTATTTTATAACCTATCCTTAAATCAACTAATGGTGAAAAATTATAGCTATTTAATGGTTCCTTGTTTATTCAAAAAAACACGCTAAAAACCAGTTATTTTTTTAACTTATCCTTGTATTTTTTGATGAATTTATCTAGTTTCGGATTGATTACCGCCACACAATAACCCTGATTTTTATTGTTATTATAGTAATTTTGATGGTAAGATTCCGCTTCATAAAAAGCTTCAAACGGCGTAACTTCCGTCACTATTTTTTTATCAAAAACTTTGGCTTCGGTCAATGCTTTAATAAATGCCTCGGCAACTTCTTTTTGTGCGGTTGAATGATAAAATATGGCAGAACGGTATTGTGTGCCAACATCATAACCCTGTCTGTTTAAAGTTGTTGGATCGTGCGTTGCAAAAAATACGTCCAATATTTCCTGATAAGTGATTACTGAAGGATTAAATTGGATTTGAATCACCTCTGCGTGCCCTGTTTCTCCTGAAGTAACTACATTATAGGTCGGATTTTTAACTTTTCCTCCAGCATAGCCCGAAGTCACTTTTTCTACTCCGTTTAATCTTTGAAAAATGGCTTCAGTACACCAAAAACAACCGTTTGCCAAGGTGGCAATTTCTAATTTATCTGACATTTTGGAATTTTTTGTTAGTATGGATTGTGCATCAATGTTTGCTGTTGCAAAAACCAGGAATATGAACATTATTTTTTTCATTCCTTTTCTTTTTTTTAAATAAGTCGGAATTGTTTGAACTAAATTACATTTCTGCAGGAATTAATTTTCTAGGAAACTGAACCAAACTTTCCGCACCATTTTCTCCTACACTCACTACGCCAAACAAAAAATTATCGATGACCACTTTTTTCAAGGTATAATCGGTTGTTTTGCCTACAAATCGGCTGTATTGCCATTGCGGTGAAGTGGTGTCGCGCCAATAAATTTTATAACCGATGCTGTTTTTATCGGCAACTTCATCCCACTTTAATCGGGTTGATGGCTCCACGGCGCCAGCAATCATCACATTTTTAGGTTCTAATGGCGCTGCCGCCAAAGAAGCCAATGTTAAGCAATTTACCGCGGTTAATTTTGCGGCATAGCCAAAGTTTACGCCTTCCAGCACATCACCATATTTTATGCCGTTTTCAACCCTGATATCTTGGTGTTGGCGGTTGTAATTTTCATGTGTTTCCATAATTCTGACGCCCGTAAAACCTACATCATTAAAAGGCCGGTGATGGCCGCCCCTTCCAAACCTGTCGAGCCTGTAAATCATAATCGCGTCTAAATTGGTCATATATTGTTCGGTCAATTTATCAACGTAACGCGCCAATTGTCGAGAAGTTCCGTCCACTTCACCGCCATAAAAACGCATGCTGTTGCGCTCTTTATCGGTGGTTTGTGCAGAAATTGCTTCAGAAAAAACCCTGAAAGTGCTGTTGTCAATAACACCGTCAATTCCTTCAATATTTCCAATCATATCGTTGTTTAAAACAGCGATAATGTCCCAATTTTTTTCTTTGGCATATTTTGCCATTATTTTACCGCCGTACAAGCCTTGTTCTTCACCAGACAAACCCACATAAATGATGGAAACAGGGAATTTATACTTGCTTAAAACGCGCGCGGCTTCAATGGTTCCGGCCAATCCGGAGGCGTTGTCATTTGCTCCGGGCGAATCAGACTTAAAATTATTGGCATCCGAAACGCGGGAATCAATATCGCCCGACATAATTACATAGCGATTTGGATAGGTTGTTCCGCGCTGAATTGCCATCACATTCACCACTTTGGTATCGGTAACAATTCTGCTTCCGTCAGCTTTCACCAAATCGCCCAAATAACTTACTTCCAGACAATTATTGCAATTTTTTGAAACTTCATCAAAAGCAACTTTTACCCAACGTCGTGCTGCGCCAATTCCCCTAGTTTTGGAAATTGTGTCGGATAAGGTATGGCGCGTTCCAAAACCTGCTAATTTTATGATGTCTTTTTCAATCCTTTCCGCAGAAGGCGCCACAGCAATTTCAGTCAATATTTTATCTATTTCGGATTGTGAAAATCCGTTGGTGCTTATGGCTATAAAAAGCCCAATTAGTGTTAATTTTAATGTTTTCATTTTTTTATCAGATTATATTTTCAAAAATTTTAGATTAATGTTTTCTAAATTTAAACTTTAAAATTCAATCGAAATTTGCATTTAACCGCTAAGATCGCAAAGATTTTACGCAAAGGTCGCAAAGAAATTATCAATTTTTAATGGTAATTTATAAGTTTATTTTATTCTAAAATCGTAAATAAATGCGTTAAGGATTGAAATGAAAATCCTTTTTATGGGCTTTTCGCCCATAAAAAGATTGCAATAAAAAGCCTGGCCGCCTTTTCGGCGGGAACGCCCAAATATTATTTTTATTCAAATTGTTTCAGCATTTAGCCATTTTAATTAAATATTCTCTAAAGTGTTAACCACCATTTCCAGCATTTCTTCTGTGAAATCTAAATGGGTAACTATACGCAATTTGCCTTGTCCCATCGACATCAATGATATTCCGGCTTTTTTTAAACGGTTCACAAAATCTTCTTCATTGATGGAATCGATCACGTTAAAAATAATGATATTTGTTTCAATAGGTTCAACATATTTAACCAATTTACAATTTTGAAGTGCCACGCCAATGATTTTAGCGCGGGTATGGTCTATTGCCAAACGGTCTATATGGTTGTCCAACGCATAAATCCCCGCAGCGGCCAAATAGCCGACCTGACGCATAGCGCCACCAAACAATTTTCGAATTCTCAATGCCTTTTCAATATGAAGTTTAGACCCCAATAACACAGATCCAACCGGCGCGCCCAAACCTTTGGACAAGCAAACTGATATGGTATCGAATATTTCGCCGTATTGTTTGGGAGTTTCCTTTTTAGCGACCAAAGCGTTAAATATACGTGCGCCATCCATATGAAATGCCAAATTCTGGTCGGTGCAAATTTTTCTGATTTTCAACAGTTCTTCGTAATCCCAACAAGCGCCGCCGCCTTTATTGGTGGTATTTTCAATAACAGCTAACCTTGACCATGGAACATGGATGTCAATTCTCCCAGAAACGGCATCAAGCAGTTGTTTCGCGGTAAACATTCCCCGATCGCCATCAATTAAATGTGAGGTAACTCCTGAATTAACTGCAGCGCCACCACCTTCAAAATTATAGACATGTGCCCATTTATCACAAAACATTTTATCGCCTGGTTGCGTGTGAAGTTTAATCGCAGTTTGGTTTGCCATGGTTCCCGAAGGAAAAAATAACGCGTCTTCCATACCAAACATTTTCGCAATTTTTACCTGTAATTTATTGACCGTTGGGTCGGTTTTAAAAACATCATCACCAACTTCAGCCTCCATCATTGCTTTTAGCATTCCTTTGGTTGGCTTTGTTACGGTGTCGCTAATTAAATTTATTTGCATCATTTTAATTTGAGATTTATCAATTTATATAGGATTAAAAATTTTAATAAAATCCATAATTTCTGTCTTTTCAGAAGATAAAAGATTTTAACCAAAAATACCATAATTAGTTTGATTGAAATGTAGCGAAACAAATTTATTTGCGCAGATTAAAAATGAAAAGTTATTTTTGTAGTTCCTAAATAAGCAAATGATCACAAACGAACATATAAATAAATTACTGGAACGCATTGGCAGGTTAAAAAAGTATCTCGAAATCGACAAAAAAGTCATTGAAATTTCAAACGAGGAAGAACTCACTGCAAATCCGGCTTTTTGGAACAATCCGAAAGAAGCCGAAATTGTGATGAGAAACCTTCGATTCAAGAAAAAATGGGTGGAAGATTTTAATGCCATTTTAAACAATTTTGATGAATTGACTGTGTTGCTCGATTTTTATGCTGAAGGCGAAGTCACCGATAAAGAAGTTGAACAACAATATGAAGCTTTGTTAATTTTATTGGAAGATTTGGAGTTTAAAAATATGTTGTCAGATGAAGGCGATAATTTAAGTGCCGTACTTCAAATTACCGCAGGCGCTGGCGGTACGGAAAGTTGCGATTGGGCGCAAATGCTGATGCGGATGTATTTGATGTGGAGCGAAAATAAAAAATATAAAGTTAAAGAACTAAATTTTCAGGAAGGCGATGTTACCGGCATTAAAACCGTTACCATAGAAATTGAAGGCGAATATGCTTTTGGGTATTTAAAAGGTGAAAACGGCGTTCACAGAATGGTGCGCATTTCGCCATTCGACAGCAATGCAAAACGGCATACCACATTTGCGTCGGTTTATGTTTATCCGCTGGTTGACGACAGCATTGAAATTGATATCAATCCGGCCGATATTACTTGGGAAACCATGCGATCCAGCGGTGCGGGCGGACAAAACGTGAATAAAGTGGAAACGGCAGTTCGTTTGCGCCATAAACCTTCGGGAATTATGATTGAAAATTCTGAAACGCGTTCGCAACTCGACAATAAAACCAAAGCCATGCAATTGCTGAAATCGCAATTGTATGAAATTGAACTACAAAAACAACGCGAAAAACGCAGTGAAATTGAAGCAAACAAACTAAAAATTGAATTTGGCTCACAAATCAGAAATTATGTATTTCACCCATATAAATTGGTGAAAGATGTAAGAACCGGACACGAAACCGCAAATGTTGAAGCGGTGATGAATGGCGATTTAGATGATTTTATTAAAGCTTTTTTAATGCAACAAGGACAAAAAGAGACAAAAAATGACCTATAATATTGATACCATCATCTTCGACTTAGGCGGCGTGCTTGTAGACTGGAAGCCTGAATATTTGTACAGAAAAGTGTTTAATGGCGATGAAAAAAAAGTGCAATGGTTTTTAAGCAAGGTTTGCACGAGCGCTTGGAATGCCGATCAAGACGGCGGGAGAACCATTGAAGAAGGCGTAACTTCCAAAATAGCCGAGTTTCCTGAACACGAAGATTTAATTCGTTTATACTACGAGCAATGGCACCAAATGTTTTCTGGGCCAATTGAAGAAAATGTTGAATTGTTTAAAGCGTTAAAGGCTTCCGGGAACTATAAAATTTATGCGCTTACAAACTGGAGCGCCGAAAAATGGGACAAAGGATTGGAATTGTTCCCGTTTTTTCATTTTTTTGACGGTGTGGTGGTTTCCGGACAGGTAAAAATGCGCAAACCATTTCCGGAAATTTACAATCTCATTATTGATAAATTTTCCATCAACCCGGAAAACACCATTTTTATAGATGACAATGAAGAAAATGTCAACGCTGCCGCAGCTTTGAAAATCAATGGAATTCATTATAAATCTCCCCAACAATTGCTAAGCGAATTGAAGGCCCATAAACTCATATTCTGATTTTATTTTTACTTATAATAAGGCTTTCATAATAAACAGTAATTTTTATTAGATAAAGTGTTGTTTATTAACATTAATGTGTATTTTTACCTTTGTGAAAAAAGATGTTATTCGTAAATTAACAATAAAAAGCTATGAATTTTAAAATAAGTAATTTTCTATGAGGAGACTATTATTAGTGCTAATTATATTAACCCCAATACTCAGTTTTAGCCAAAAAAATACCACCCCAACTTTTACCATTACCGGAAAAATAATTGATGCCGTTTCAAAAAAGCCATTGGAAGATGCCACCATTATTTTTAAAAGTATCGATTCCAATCACATAAAATTTGGAGGCATCACGAACCAAAAAGGCAATTTTTCCATTGATGTTGAAAAAGAAACCTACAACGTTTCTGTCGAATTTATTTCGTATGAAACAAAAAATCTGGGAATTTCAGCAATTACCAGAGATTTAAATGTCGGTATTATTGAAATGGAGCTGGACATGGAAATGCTTAATGAAGTTGAAATAATAGGTGAAAAAAAAGCGGTAGAATTTAAGCCTAACAAAATTGTTTTTAACGTGGAAAAAGATATTTCCACAGCCGGAAGCACCGCGACAGATATTTTAAATAATATTCCTTCAGTTTCTGTTGACCCAGATGGAGAAATCACTTTAAGAGGACAAGGAAATGTTACGGTGATGATTAATGGAAAAATTTCTTCCATGACCAAAACAGAAGCCCTAAAATCTTTACCGGCAGGGTCTATTGAGAAAATTGAAGTCATTGCAAATCCGGGCGCAAAATACAAAGCATCCTCAATGGGCATCATAAACATCATTTTGAAAAAGGGAAAAGATGAAGGCTTTAATGCTTCTGTGACTGCCACTGGTGGCTATAAAGATTATTATGGTGGATTGTTAACGCTTAATTATAAATCAAAAAAAGTAAATTTTTATACCAACACTTCTTACTTTGAGAGAAATAGGATTCTGATTGCCAAATATGAAAATGAGTATTTTACAAATAATATAACAACTTCATTCTTAAATGAACTCAGTGAAAACAACAGTAAGGATAATGTGTTTTATAACACCTTTGGCGCAGATTTTTATATAACAGCTAAAACAACTTTATCTGCCAGCGTTAATTATTCGAATATCAATAACAATAGTCATACCTTAACAACTTCCGATTTTTTTAATGCTGCTAAAACAAAAACATCTGATAATACTCGAAATTATTTCAGGAAATTAGATGATGAAATCATTGAATATATTATTGATTTTGAGCATAACTTCAATAAAGAGGGACAAACTTTAAAATCTTCCTTTAGCTATACAACAGATTTAGAAAAATACACAAACAATTCAACCAATACAAATTCGGCCTTTACAAATGAAAATTTTATTGAAAAAAACAACTTAAAAAATAAAATTTTCGATATTTCATTTGCGAATCCAGTAAACAAAACAGGAACCTTTACTTTGGGATATCATCATGAAAATGGCGAATTGCCGTTTACTTATAGAGGAACAACAAGCAATAATATCAATTATGAGGATAAAGTGCACGCAGCATTTTTAGAATTTGAAAATCAAGGCGAAAAATTATATTACGGAATAGGTTTAAGGGGCGAATATGAAGAAACAACCGTTGATTACCAAACCCTCAACACAAAACAAGACAAAAAGTATAACGATATTTTTCCTTCTGCAGCAATTATGTATGATTTTGATGATGCGCACAATGTAACTTTTAGTTATTCAAGAGGGATACAAAGACCAGGGTATTATGAATTGCAGCCCTTTGAACAAAAATTTAGTGAGACGTCTTCTTATATAGGAAATCCGGATTTAAATCCAATGTATACAGATGCCTTAACTTTAAGTTTTATGTATTATGGCAGCAAATTCACATTTTCGCCTTCATTAATATTCAATAGATATAATGATTATATGGAACTCATAACTTACGAAACCGGGGAACAAATTAATGGGGTTAATAAAATTATTACCACTTTAGAAAATGTAGGGAAGTTAGATTTATACGGGATTGACATTACAACAACTTATAAACCAACACAAATTTTGAATTTTACAGGAAACTTTAATTTATTAAATTATGATAAAACAGGAATTTTTGAAACTGTAAATTCAGCGAATGAAACCATTATTTTAGATTATAACTATGCTAGTTTAAATGGTGCTTTCAGTTTGTTAACGCAATTAAAAATTCCTGAAGTATTTGATTTTCAAATAAATGCCAAACATTTTTTAATTTCCAAAGGCGCCTATTCCACAAGAAAAGCCTATACTTACGCAAGTGCCGCCATCAATAAAGATTTGTTTGATAAGGATGCTTCCATCAGTTTAACTGTTGATGATATTTTTAAATCGAACAAAACGGACAGGGATCGATTTAGCAAAAACTATTTTTCAAAAAGTTTGATAGAAAATAAATACCGAACAATTTTATTGTCTTTTACTTACCGTTTTAACCAAAGTAAAAAGGACAGAAAAATAGATTTTGAGAAAAAAGAAATGAAACCAAATTACTAATCGTTATTTTTGGACAAATTAAATCCATGAAAATTTATCACAATCCGCGTTGCGGAAAAAGCAGGGAAGGTTTGGCTATTTTGCAGGAATCTAAATTGCCTTTTGAAACTATCAACTATATAGAAACGCCGCTTTCAAAAAACGAATTAACGGAAATCATAAAATTATTAGGCATTCCTCCTATTGATTTGGTTCGAAAAAACGAAGCAATTTGGAAAGAAAATTACAAAGGCAAAAACCTGTCAGATTCAGAAATTATCACAGCAATGGTAAAAAACCCAAAGCTCATTGAAAGACCCATTGTTATTAACAATGGCAAAGCGGTAATTGGGCGTCCGCCGGAACTCATAAAATCCATTTTATAAATTTTATGTTTTTCTTAACAGTTTTATCTTAATAAAAATTAAATTCAATCTTCCCTTTTCACCATTAATTATTTATCAATCTACTGATATTCAATAGTTTAATTAACTATTGATTTAAATCAGTATTACATAAACTTTTTCACTTTTAATCACAGTCGTTAACACTAGTTAACATAAAAGTAATTGGGCAACTTGTATCTTTGCTCCATAAAATAATCAATAAATCATTCATGAAAAAAAGTATATTTTTATTTATATTAAGCATAATCTCTCTTAATTTAGGGGCAACGAATACCAATTCTATTGAAAAAATTACCATAACCGGTAAAGTTATTGATAAAGATACCAAACAACCTTTGGAGTACGCTACCATCGTAATTAAATCCTTGGACGGTAAAATCATAACTGGCGGTATCACTGACGTAAAAGGGGAATTTAACATTCAAGTTGCAAAAGGTGTTTATGATATTTCCATCGAATTTATTTCCTTTAAAACAAAAACTTTCAAAAGCAAAGAAATTAACGGCAATACCGATTTAGGCACAATTATCCTGGAAGTTGACGCCCAAACTTTAAATGAAGTAGAAATTATTGCCGAAAAAAGCACTGTTGAAATAAGATTGGACAAAAAAATATACAACGTTGGGAAAGATATGACCGTAAAAGGCGGAACTGCAAGCGATGTTTTGGACAATGTTCCTTCGGTTTCTGTTGATGTGGAAGGAAATGTGAGTTTGCGCGGCAGTGAAAATGTTCGGATTTTAATTAACGGAAAACCATCGGGATTGGTTGGTTTAAGCAGCACAGATGCCTTGCGTCAATTACCGGCTGATGCGATTGAAAAAGTGGAAGTTATTACAAGTCCGTCAGCGCGATATGATGCAGAAGGAACAGCAGGAATCTTGAATATCATCCTTCGAAAAGGCAAAGCAAATGGCTTTAATGGCTCCGTTTCGGCTTCCGCAGGAAATCCTGATAATTATGGCCTTTCTACCAATTTAAATTACAGAACAAACAAGGCGAACTTTTTTGGAAGCGGAGGTTATAATTACAGAAATGCCCCGGGAAATTCTAAAAGTGATGTGACTTATTTAAACCCTACGGAAACGACACCCAGCTTTAGAAATGAAATTAGAGATTATGACCGTCAGAATGACAGTTACAATACGCGATTTGGTATGGAATATTTTTTGTCGGATAAAACCTCCTTTACCGGTACCGTTTTATATCGCGAGTCTAATGGTGAGGACGTTTCAACAAATATAAGTGATGAATTTAATGAAAATAAAATTTTAACCCGCACCAATAAACGAGTTGAACTTGCTGATGAAAAAGATAAAACCACTGAATATTCTTTAAATTTTATGCACGATTTTAACAAAGACGGACATAAATTGACCTTGGATTTTCAATATGAAGAAAGCAATGAAAATAACAGCGCTTTAATCTCCGATTTTAATACTTTTCCTGTTTTATTCGAGAATGAGCCTGAAAGAAACTCAACAGACGATAACTCAAAAAACGTTTTGATTAAAGGTGACTACGTTTTGCCGATTGGTAAAAATTCGCAATTTGAATTTGGTTTCAACACCGATTTAAACAAATTAACATCAGATTATTTGGTTGAAGGATATGATTCCGCTACAGGCCAATTTGTAAATAACACCGATTTTTCAAATACCTTAGATTTTGAGCAAAATATTTATTCCCTTTATTCTCAATACGGAAATAAAGTAAATAAATTTTCATACTTATTGGGTTTAAGAATGGAAAACACCGACAGGAAAATTAATTTGCTTCAAACCAATGAAAATTTTGACAAAAATTTCACTGAATTTTTTCCGACAGTTAATTTAGGACTGGAATTTAGTGAAGGTGAAAGCCTTACATTGGGTTACAGCAGAAGATTGCGACGTCCGGGGCACTGGTTTTTAAATCCGTTTGAATCTCGCACCAGCCAAACATTTATTAGAAAAGGCAATGTTAATATAGACCCTACTTACACCAATTCCTTTGATTTAGGTTATATAAAAAAATGGGAAAAGTTAACTTTGAATTCTTCTCTTTACTATCAACATGCCATTAACAATATTGAAATGGCGCAAAAAGATGAAATTAGAGAAGTTAATGGAGTTGATACCCCTGTAATTATAATGACACCCATAAATTTAAGTTCACAAGACCGTTATGGTTTTGAATTCACGGCTAATTACAATCCGTTAAAGTGGTGGAAAATAACAAACAGTTTTAACTTTTTTAAATCGGTGACAGATGGAGATTTCGATGGAATAAATTATGATAAAGAAGATGTAAGTTGGTTTACCCGATTGGAATCCAGAATATCATTACCTGGCGGCATAGATTGGCAAACCAGCGGAATGTATATGGGACCTTCAGAATCGGCAACAAACAAAATAAAAGGAATGTACAATGTAAATCTTGCCTTCAGCAAAGACATTTTAAAAGAAAAAGGAACACTCGCATTAAATGTCAGCGATTTGTTTAATTCAAGAAAACGAAATTCAACCAATTATTCTCAAGAAACGATTGCAGTAAATGAATTTCAATGGAGAAAAAGACAAATTATGCTGAATTTCACCTACCGATTTAATCAAAACAAGAAAAATGAAAGGCCGCAAAGAGAAGAAAATGGCGGCGAGGAAGGAATGTTTTAAGCATTACAAAACACAAAAAAGGGCAATTTTTCAAAAAGCCATTTTTATTTTAGCCTATCTTTCAACAGGAAATGGTATTCATAATCTTTCCCGTTTCTTTCAACAACAAATGAAATCTTGGTGTTTTCCTTCTGAAAAAATTTTTCGACAATTTCATCAAGTTCCATTTCATGTGTGAACTTTCCATTGATTTTAATGACGATATCTCCCGCTAACAATCCTGCATCGTATGCAGGAGAACCTGCACGCAAATTATGAATTTTATAGGATGGTTTAAAGGTATATTTATAATTATAATCCAAAATAACCGTATTTTTCTCAGTGGCTTTGCCGTCTGCCAATCCAATAGAAGCATAATTTTGCTCCTTTACCAATTGCTTTCCGTTATAAACAAGCTCAATGCCGCTCATATTATACCTGAAAGGTTCCATAAAATAACTTCCCTTTTTAAATAAAATTTTCTTGTTCCGATAATCGAATGTCACATTAAACCGCTTTAGAACCGAAGCACCCAAACTGCCATTTCTTTCTTCAAACTCTCGGGCATTTGAAATCGACTCAGCATCAGGAAATGAAACAGTTGGCTCTTTTAACTCAAATTTTCCAATCACCAATGCCCCAATATAAGTTCTTTTTCCATACACCGTACCGCTTAAGCCTTCTCCCAAAAAATCATTAAAAAACTTTTTTGGCGCCGAAATATCAGGATGGCTATTTTCAAACAGCCACAACGCATCACTTCCGCCAGAGTCAATCAACAATTTAACAGGAATTATTTTAGTTGAAATTGGATCCGATTTTATGCCCACATTAATGTATGGCTTCAATTTAAAAAAAAACAAATCAAGCATTTCGCATTTTTTACAAACTTTATGCTTGTATTTGTCGGCATTGTAAAATTTGATCCGTTTTGTGCCATAGTTAATGTCAACAACAAAATCTTTGAAAAGTTCATAACCAATAATTCCGTGAATGGTAATTCCAAGCTTTGAAGACAAATCAAAACTGTCATCCAAAATCAGATATAAACTTTGATTGTAACCCCTAATATTGCCGAAGGTAAATAGGTTGCCTTTAGACAAAACGGCTTCAACCGATTCTTCACTTCCCAATCCCTGCAATTTGATTTTTTCCTTGTTATGGAGCATCACAGAATCCTTGCTGTATAAATTAAATAACAAAGTTGCCCCAACCCCAGAATCCAGAATAAAATTAAGCGGCCTTCCGTTAACTTCAATGGGAAAAATTATTAAATTATTTGAAAATTTAAATGAAATAGATTGCATTTCTGCCTCATTTTCAAATTGAAACCTGCCTTGAGAAATCGCTTCTGTCCCAATAAATAATAGGATAATAGAAAAAACAACCGTTCTAAAATAGGAATTCAATATGTGCTGCCGTTAATTTTTTGTTAATCTACAAAAACACTTCATGATAACATAACTTTTATGAAAATTTTAACCTTCAACAAATGCACTTAAAAGATAAGAATTTCAAAATTAATTTCGCAATTTTGCAGTCTATTATTTATAAATAAAATACGATGCCCACAATCTCATTTAAAGGTAAAAATATGCCCGAATCTCCAATCAGAAAATTGGTTCCTTACGCTGAAAATGCTAAAAAAAGGGGAATACAAGTTTTTCATTTAAATATTGGGCAGCCAGATATAAAATCCCCAAAAATTGCACTTGAAGCAGTAAAAAACAACACAATTGAAGTGCTTGCTTACAGCCGTTCTGAAGGCTCTGAAGAATATCGAAAAAAGCTCGCAAACTATTATACAAAAAGGAATATTCCTGTTACTGCCGATGAAATCATTGTCACAACCGGAGGTTCTGAAGCCTTATTGTTTGCTATGGGAAGCATTGCCGATCCCGGCGACGAGATTATTATTCCTGAGCCATTTTACGCAAATTACCTGGGTTTTTCAACGGCATCTGGCGTGAAAATTGTTCCGGTAATTTCAAAAATTGAAGATAATTTTGCCTTGCCTCCAATAGAAGAATTTGAAAAATTAATTTCGCCTAAAACCAAAGCCATTTTAATTTGCAATCCCAACAATCCGACCGGCTATTTATATTCCAAAGAGGAAATTCAAAAATTGGCCGATATTGTTAAAAAACACGATTTATTTCTGATTGCCGACGAGGTTTACCGGGAATTTATTTATGACAATGAGGAATATCAATCGGTTTTAAGCGGATTTGGCTTGGATGAACACGCCATCATCATTGATTCTGTTTCAAAACGTTACAGTATGTGCGGTGCCCGAATAGGTTGTTTGGTCAGTAAAAACAAGGAAGTCATAAGCACCGTTTTAAAATTCGCGCAAGCAAGGTTAAGTCCGCCAACTTTCGAACAAATAGCCAGTGAAGCCGCTTTGGAAACGCCACAATCCTATTTTGATGAGGTGATTGTTGAATATAAAGCGCGAAGAGATCTTTTAATTGATGAGCTGAATAAAATTAAAGGCGTAAAAGTGGCCACGCCAAAAGGCGCTTTCTATTGTGTTGCCGAATTGCCTGTTGATAATGCCGATAAATTTGCGCAATGGTTGCTGGAAGATTTCAATCTTGACAACCAAACCGTGATGGTGGCTCCTGCGGCCGGATTTTATTCCACACCGGGATTTGGCACAAAACAAGTGAGAATAGCTTATGTGCTCAAAAAAGAGGATCTTGTTCGATCCGTAGAAATACTAAAAGCCGCCATCAAAAAATACAATGAATAATAGTTGAAAATTCAACAAAACATATCGTTAAAATCTTATAATACGTTTGGCATTCATGCGAATGCCAAACGTTTTGTTTCTGTGAATTCCGTTAAAGAACTGAGAGAAATAATCTCTTCTGAAAAGGATTTGTTTTTATTGGGCGGCGGAAGCAATATTTTGCTGACCGGCGATGTTGAAAAACTGGTGATCCACTTAAATACCAAAGGAATTATCATAAACGATTTTGATGAAAATGAAGTTTTGGTCACTGCGGAAGCTGGCGAAAATTGGCACGAACTGGTGCTTTGGTGCGTTTCACAAAACTATGGCGGACTGGAGAATCTGGCTTTAATTCCAGGAAATGTGGGTACTTCGCCCATTCAGAATATTGGCGCGTACGGCGTTGAAATTAAAGATGTTTTTCAGCAATTGGAAGCCATGGACATAGAAACCGGGAAAACCAAAATTTTTATGAATGCAGATTGCGATTTTGGCTACCGCAATTCCGTTTTTAAAAATGAGTTGAAAGGAAAATACATCATTGTCAATGTCACCTTTAAACTCACAAAAAAAAATCACAACATCAATATCTCCTACGGCGCCATCAAAGATTTATTGACAGATAAAGAAAATCCTTCCATTAAAGAAATTGCTGATGCGGTAATTGCCATCAGACAAAGCAAACTTCCCGATCCCAAAAAAATAGGGAACAGCGGCAGTTTTTTTAAAAATCCGGTAATCACCTCCGATTTATTTAAAGAATTGTCAGAAAATCATCCTGAAATTCCGCATTATATGATTTCTGAAAACGAAATTAAAATTCCTGCCGGCTGGCTGATTGAACAATGCGGCTTTAAAGGAAAACGATTTGGAGATGCAGGCGTGCACGAAAAACAGGCGCTGGTTTTGGTGAATTACAACAATGCAACCGGCAAAGAAATTTATGATTTGGCACAAGAAATTCAGCAAAAAGTAATGGAAACTTTCAAGATTTCGCTTGAAATTGAAGTGAATGTCATCTAAACCGTTACTTCTAACAATTTACAATTTTTTGAAACTACCATCACTTTATTCGCAGAAGCCGGAATCAACACTGTTTCTCCAAAATTAAGTTTTTCTGAATATTCACCCATTGAAATAGTTCCATTTCCTTCAACACACATAAAAATGACGAATGAATCCGTTTCTGCATAATCCAATTCTTTTTCGCCGACAACGTGAATAAAATTTGTTATAAAATATGGACACTTTATGATTGGATTAAGCGCATTTATGAAGGTAGAATAGTGGTGCTTCGCTTCGATTTTATCGTTAAAATTGATGGCTTCGATGGCCAGATCGGTATGTAATTCTCTCAAATTCCCCTGATCGTCAACCCTGTCCCAATCGTAAATTCTATAAGTGATATCAGAAGTTTGTTGAATTTCGGCCAATAAAATGCCGCCGCCAATGGTGTGAACCGTTCCCGGCTCTATTAAAAAAGCATCGCCAGCTTTTACTTTTTCATAATTTAGAGCCGATGTAATTTTTTTCTCTTTCAAATAAGCAACATATTGTTCGGGCGTAATGGCTTTATTAAATCCGATTACCAATTTTGAACCGGCATCAGCTTGAATAATGTACCACATTTCCGTTTTTCCAAAAGAATTGTGGCGTTCTTTTGCAAGAAAATCATTTGGATGCACCTGAACAGACAAATCCTGTTTTGCGTCAATAAATTTTATCAATAAAGGAAAATTGTTTCCAAAACGCCCATAATTATTTTCGCCAACCAACTCACCTTTGAAGGTTTCTAAAAGTTCCCTTAATGTTTTTCCTTTCAATTTCCCGTTTGAAACAACAGAAACATTGTGCTCAACATCAGACAATTCCCAGCTTTCACCAATATTTTTCAATGCTGATTTTTTATTGAGCCTGGAGACTAATTTTGTCCCTCCCCAAATTTTTTCTTTCAAAATAGGGAAAAATTTTATGGGATAATTTATCATTAATTTATTAATTTTTTCAAGGAAGACACTACATAATCCAGCTCTTCAATGTTGTTTAATTTACTGAAAGAAAATCGAACTGAAGTTTTAGTAGCTTCTTTTTCGGGTAAAATTTCATGCAACACATGGGAACCCATATTGCTTCCGCTTTGGCAGGCGCTTCCGCCCGAAACCGCAATGCCTTTTAAATCTAAATTAAAAAGCAACATCGCATATTCTTTTGGGAAACGAACATTTAAAATGGTGTAACTGCTTTCCGTTTCACTTGCAGATTGTCCGTTGAATTCAATTCCTTCAAAATTTCGCTTCAATTCATCTATAAAATAATTCTTGAGTTTTTGAATATAAGCCGATTCTTCCTGCATATTCATACAGGAAATTTCCAGCGCTTTTTCCATGCCTAAAATGCCGTGCACATTTTCTGTTCCTGCTCTGGCGCCTCGCTCCTGCTCACCTCCATGTAAAATTGGATGAATTCCGAATCCTCTTTTTATGTAGGCAAATCCAACGCCTTTCGGCCCGTGAAATTTATGGGCGCTCGCCGCAAAAAAATCCAGTGGAATTTGTTTTACATCAATATTAAAATGCCCAATTCCCTGCACCGTATCGGAATGAAATAAAGCATTGTTAGCAATACACAATTTTGAAACTTTTTCCAGATTTAAAATATTGCCTATTTCATTGTTCACATACATCAAACTAACCAATTTCTTGTCATCAGTTGCTTCCAGCAACTGCGCTAAATGCGCATAATTTACAGTGCCATTTTCATCTAAATCAACATATTTAACAACGATGTCAAATTCATTACGCAGGTGTTCCATCGTATGCAAAACGGCGTGATGTTCAATTTTAGATGAAATAATCGTTGTAACGCCTAAATTGGTAACGGCATTTCTAAGGATTAAATTGTCTGCTTCACTTCCGCCAGCCGTAAAAATTATTTCCTGTGCTGAAGCATTAAAATGTTTGGCAATATTTTTTCGTGATGTTTCAACCAAAGATTTCGCCTTTCGCCCAATATGATGAATTGATGACGGATTCCCGTAAACATTGGCCATTGCGCTTGAAATAGCGTCAATAACTTCGGGTAATATTGGTGTTGTGGCAGCGTTATCTAAGTAAATTGTTTTCATTAAAAGCAAAAGTAATTAAAATAGTTGGTTTCAATTGGTGCTGACTTGCCTAAAACTGTTATTTTTGCGTTGAAAATATTACTTATGAAGAAACTATTGATACTCTTTTTGGCCTTCACCCTTCATGCTTGCAACGATGGGGATTTTGATGTTCCTGCCTTCGAATTTGCTGAAAAAGTGGCTATTTGCGGCGATGATGTTTTGTACATAACAAGCACCAACAGCACTGAAGTTTTGGTTTTAACCCTTCCTTCAACAGCCATAGGAACCATTCCAAAAACACAATCAATTCCTGTTTCAGCAACAGCTGCCGCAACCTATCGTATTTTTGATGTGGGCATTGGAGCAAATTATTTTTGTCAGGACATTCCGCCGTCAGAACCGAAGATCGTTAAGGAACTTATTGCTGATGGAGGAACCATAAACATCACAACTACTGAAGTTTTGACAAACGATGTTGTAACTGGCTATTCCCATGAAATTACAATTTCAAATTTATCATTTAACAATAATGAGGAGCGTATTTTCTTTGAAAATTTTAATTTTGGAACCTTAGAAATTAAAAACTAATTTTTGGGATTTTGATAGATGCTGACTTCCGTGGCGCCCAAGCCATACTTTTGAAATGAAGCGTCGTTCCAATAAACATTGTATTTTTTAAATAAAAATTCCAGTTCTGTTTTTAAGACTCCTGCACCCATTCCATGGATAAAAACAATTTTCGGAATCCTGTTTTTAATGGCAAACTCCAACTTTTGTTTGGCAGTTTCCAACTGAAGCGTCAACATATCATAATTGTCCATTCCTTTTGTTGAAGCTGTAAGCTGATTGATGTGTAAATCAACTTCCATAGGCGGCAATTTATCGGGCTTCACATTGGATTTAAATTTTACGGTGTTTTTTTTGGAAGAAGTTTCATTGATTTTTTCCGATAAATACTCATTGTCAATATCGCTGAATTTAGAAAGCTCTTTCTGGCTTTCTTTAATAATAACCAATTCTTTTGGCAAATATTCATAAGAAAATCCATCAGCATCTTCAATGACAATTTTATTTGGATGAACGGCAATCACTTTTCCTTTTATAACGTCATCAATAACGGCAATTTTGTCTCCTATTTTAAAATCCATAGTCTTATTTTTTATTGATTTTGTGAAATTATTAAACAAAGTTATGACAATAATTTGTTCAAAAACAGAATTAAGTCGCAAACTGTCGCCAATACTTCGGAACAAATTTTTGAAATCAGAAAAAATAATCAGAAACAGGCACATTAAATAAGAAATTCATAAATTATATCGAATTCGTCAAATTCATTATTTTTTTCATGGTTGTCCGGTAAAAATTCATTAAAACTGATCCATCTTAAATAAAAATGGGACTTGACCTGTAAGTTTTGTGTAATTTAACCGGACAATAATGATTTTTTTTCTTAATTTAGTGTGTAGAAAATAAATCCAAAAAAGTGATTATGAACCAATATCCGCCAAAAAATTACTTGATAGAATCTATTTTAGTGACCATATTTTGCTGTTTGCCTTTGGGAATCGTAAGCATTGTTTATGCATCACAGGTAAATGCCAAATTTGATTTGGGAGATTTTGAAGGTGCCCTTAAAGCTTCCCAAGAAGCCAAGAAATGGGTTACATGGGCATTTGCTTCAGGCCTTTTAATTGCATTGTTTTATTTTATTTTTACGTTTTTTCTGGGCGGTTTTGCATTCATGGTCGATTATTAAAAAATGTTACATAAAATTAAATGGTTCATAATTATTTTTGGTTCAGTAATTTTGGCCATCTTTTATTTTTTCACCAACCCGAATGAAGTCAGCTTTCTTCCCGAATGTCCTTTGTATTTTACCACGGGTATTTATTGTGCGGGCTGCGGAAGCCAACGTGCCACCCACCAACTATTAAATTTTAATATTTTAGGCGTATTGCAACAAAATGCGCTCTATTTTATGAGTTTGTTGCTCTTTGGATACCATCTTATTGTAACCGGCATAAATACGATTTTCAAAAAACAATATTATAATTATATTTATCATCCTAAAACGCCTTTGGTAATTTTAGTATTGATCATTATTTTTTGGATCCTGCGGAATATTCCTTATTACCCGTTTAATTTGCTGGCACCAAACTAAAAAAGCACCCGAATGGATGCTTTTTTAGTTTGTGGATATTCCGGGGTAAACTGAACACCCCATTCCGGGGCAAAGTGAACAGGTCATTCCGGAGCAAACTGTACAGCTGATTCCGGAGCAAAGTGAA
>LNAP01000191.1_pt1 | contig 142572 bp, 141 predicted proteins | sample 602601 | NCBI WGS metagenome assembly LNAP01 (sample SAMN02440304, study PRJNA202911) | soil metagenome | biome: Subtropical and temperate rainforests or woodlands; isolation source: soil samples (1 kg each in a 20% v/v slurry with milli Q water) were... ...
CTGGGGCGGAATCGAACCACCGACACAAGGATTTTCAATCCTCTGCTCTACCGACTGAGCTACCAGGCCAAACCGAAGGCAGAATAATACACGATATTTTGAAACTGTGCTGTTGGCGCGTTTTTTTGCGCTTCCAAGTCAAATCAGGTGAATTACTCAAGCGGGCTTATAATAACAGGTTATTCAGGATCCGTTTCCTGGCAATACGCAGAATATCCGTGCATTCAGCCGCGCAAATTCGATTTGCTCTAGGGTTGGAAGTACAATTGTCTCCATTTCATTACTGTCGCCTAGGGCGGCTAAGCTCTGGCGGGCCATTACCACCTCATGTCTGTTGACGTTTTAACTTTCGGTTTGAATCATGTTTCCGCTCCGGTTTCGGTGCGGGAACGCGTGTCGATGCCGCTTGAGGTGCTCAAACCCGCCCTCGACGGATTGCGTTCCGCTTTCGGGTCGTCGGTAAAAGAAGCCGCTATTCTTTCCACCTGTAATCGCACCGAAATCTACTGTGCGGCCGAACCGCATGTGGTTGAAAAAATTCCCGCCTGGATGGCCGAGTTCAATCGCCTGGAATCGGGCAGTTTGCGGCCTCACCTTTATCAGTACCATCAGAACGAGGCGGTGCGCCATGCATTTCGTGTGGCCAGCGGACTTGATTCCATGGTGCTGGGCGAGCCGCAAATCCTGGGGCAAATGAAAGAGGCGGTCAGGGCGGCCAGCGAGGCGGGTGCGCTGGGCACGTTGTTGCATCAGCTTTTTCAGCGTACTTTTTCGGTAGCCAAAGAGGTTCGCTCCCAAACGGCCATTGGCGCTCATTCGGTTTCCATGGCGGCGGCGGCGGTCAAGCTGGCGGAACGCGTTTTCGGCGATCTGTCGCAGGCCAACGTGCTGTTTATTGGCGCAGGCGAAATGATCGAACTGTGCGCCACGCATTTTTCGGCGTCCAACCCCAAGCACATGATGGTGGCCAATCGCACACTCGAACGTGCCGAACTTTTGGCCTCGCGTTTCATGGCTAAGACTATGAAGCTGACTGATTTGCCCGAAAAGCTGGCCGACTTCGATGTCATCGTCTCCTGTACGGCAAGCTCCTTGCCCATCCTCGGGCTGGGGATGGTGGAAAGGGCTACGCGTTTGCGCCGTCACCGGCCTATGGTCATGGTCGATTTGGCGGTTCCGCGCGATATCGAAACCGAGGTCGGCCGGCTGGACGACGTCTATCTGTATTCGGTCGACGATTTGGGCCGCCTGGTGCAAAGCGGTACAGACGCGCGCCGCGCGGCGGTGGTGCAGGCCGAAGCCATTATTGAAACGCGCGTGCAAAATTTTATGCACTGGTTGCAAAACCGTGAAATCGTGCCGGCCATTATCGATATTCACCAGGCGGCCGATCAGGTTCGCCTGGCTGAACTGGATCGCGCCCGGCGCATGCTGGCGCGAGGCGATTCGCCTGAAGCGGTTATCGAGCAACTGGCTCACAGCCTGACGCAAAAGTACATGCATGGTCCGCTGTCGGCGCTCAATCGCAGTGAAGAGGCCGAGCGCCAGCAGTTGCTGACACTGTTGCCGCGCTTGTTGCCTACAACAGAGCGCCGCCGTTAGCGACCTTGTCGCCTTTGTCTTGCCTCGCGCGCTTTATTTTCAACTGTTTTCCCTTTCTCCCTAATTTATGAAAAGTTCCATGCGCAATCGGTTGGAGCATCTTGCTCGCCGATTGATCGAAATTGATGCCTTGCTGGCCGAGCCCGAAATTGCCGGCGATATGGATCGTTATCGCAAGCTGACGCGTGAGCGCGCCGAGCTGGAGCCTGTTGTGATGGCGTTTACGGCGTATACCGGCACGGAAGGCGACATCGCCACGGCTCAGGAAATGATGAGCGACCCCGACATGAAGGCGATGGCCGAAGAAGAGTTCAAGCTGGGCAAGGCCAGGCTTGAAGAGCTGGCCGCCGATTTGCAGATTTTGCTGCTGCCACGCGACCCGGACGACGGGCGCAGTGTTTTCCTTGAAATCCGCGCCGGCACAGGCGGCGATGAAAGCGCTTTGTTCGCCGGCGATTTGTTGCGCATGTACAGCCGCTACGCCGAAGAGAAGGGCTGGCGTGTCGAGATGATGTCCGAGAGCGAAGCCGAAGTGGGCGGGTATAAGGAAGTCATTGCGCGCATCGACGGCGATGGCGTGTATGGGCGCCTGAAGTTTGAGTCGGGTGCGCACCGGGTGCAGCGTGTGCCGGAAACGGAAACGCAGGGCCGCATTCATACCTCGGCCTGCACCGTGGCCATTTTGCCGGAAGCCGATGAGCTGAGCGCGATCGTCATCAATGCGTCGGACTTGCGCGTGGATACGTTTCGCGCCAGCGGCGCAGGCGGACAGCACATTAACAAGACCGATTCGGCCGTGCGTATCACCCATTTGCCCACCGGGCTGGTGGTCGAATGCCAGGAAGATCGCTCGCAGCACCGCAATAAAGACAAGGCCATGCAGGTTCTGGCGGCGCGTCTTAAAGACAAGCAGCAGCAGGAGCAGCACAGCAAAGAGGCCGAGCAGCGTAAAAGTCTGGTGGGTTCGGGGGATCGATCCGAACGCATACGCACGTATAACTATCCGCAAGGCCGGGTGACAGATCACCGCATCAACCTGACGCTCTACAAGCTACAGTACATTATGGACGGCGATCTGGACGAGTTGACCGACGCCTTGCTGGCCGAGCATCAGGCCGAATTGCTGGCCGCATTGGGCGACGCATAAGGCGCTTTGGCATGGTGAATGTGCGAGAGCTGTTGAAAGCCAGCCAACTGCCGCGGCTGGAAACGCACATGCTGCTGCAGCATGTGCTGCAGGTATCGCGGGTCTGGCTGATTACGCACGATGTCGACCCGCTGGATCCATCGTCTGTTGCGCAGTATCGGGCGCTGGAGCAGCAGCGCCTTGATGGCCGACCCATGGCCTATCTGCTGGGGTGGCGCGAATTCATGGGGCATGAATTCGCGGTATCGCCCGCGGTGTTGATTCCCCGCCCCGAGACCGAATTGCTGGTGGAAACCGGGCTGGACGTGCTGGCGCGATCCGGTCTGGCTGAGCCGCGTGTGCTGGATATGGGCACGGGCAGCGGCGCCATTGCGGTGTCGATTGCGTTGGCCTGCGTCAAGGCTCAAGTGGTGGCCACCGATGTGAGCGCCGAGGCCGTGGCGTTGGCGCGAGACAATGCCCGGCGGCTGGGCGCGCGAGTCGAGTTTTTCCACGGGAATTGGTACCATGCTGTATCGGGCCAGCCCAAATTCGATTTAATCGTGTCCAACCCGCCGTATATTTCGGCCAACGACCCTCATCTTGAGCAAGGCGACTTACGTTTTGAGCCCGCCGGCGCCCTGACCGATGGCGCTGACGGCCTGGATGCCTTGCGGGCCATAGCGCGTGACGCGCACCTGTGGCTTAAGCCCAGTGGCGCCTTATGGATGGAACACGGTTGGGATCAGGCATCGGCTGTACGCTGTCTTTTGCAGCAGGCCGGTTTTAAAATGGTTGAAAGCTTGCCAGACCTCGCCGGTATCGAGCGAGTTTCTGGCGGATACTTATAATTAACTTTATTTCCTTAGAAACGAGAGCACCATGAGCGAAGTTCAAGATTTTATTAAAGAAACCGTCACAGGCAATCCGGTTGTACTGTTCATGAAAGGGACGGCGCAGGCGCCTCAGTGCGGTTTTTCGGGACGCGCCATTCAAATCCTGAAAACGTCGGGTGTGACCAAATTGGTTACAGTCAACGTCCTCGAAGACGAGCTGGTGCGTCAGGGCATCAAAGACTACTCGAACTGGCCAACCATCCCCCAGTTGTATGTGGGCGGCGAGTTCATCGGCGGTTCGGACATCATCGCCGAACTGTCCGAGTCGGGCGAGCTGGTCTCCACGCTGAAAGCCGCTGGCGCACTTGATTAATAGCCCAGGCATGTCGGCGGGCTCGCCCGCCAGTCTGGCGGAAGCGCCCAAGCGGCGATTTGTCGTCGGCATAACCGGAGCAACCGGGGCGGCTTACGCCGTTCGCATGCTGCAGGCGCTACGGGGCGTTCCCGATATCGAGACCCACTTGGTGGTGTCCCCGCCGGGCGTGCTCAATATCAAGTATGAGCTGGACTTGACGCGCCAAGACGTGCATGCCCTGGCCGACAAAGTCTACAGTTTTCGCGACGTGGGCGCCACGCTGGCCAGCGGCGGTTTCTCGACCGTCGGAATGGTGGTCGTGCCTTGCTCCATGCGAACCCTGGCTGCCGTGGCGCATGGCCTGTCGGACAACCTGATTACGCGGGCCGCCGATGTCACGCTTAAAGAGCGCCGCCGGCTGGTCATGATGGTGCGCGAAACGCCGTTCAATTTGGCGCATTTGCGCAATATGACGGCCGTGACCGAGATGGGCGGCATCATCTTTCCACCGCTGCCGGCGTTTTATCACCACCCTAAAACGATAGAAGAAATGGTCGATCACACCGTGGCCCGGGTGCTCGAGTTATTCGGTATCGAGGTCCCCGGACCGCATTGGGCCGGAATCGGTTAAGTCAAAGGCCGCCTGTCGCAGGCGGCCTTGCCTTATCTGACTCCAAGCGGCGTTAGTCGAGCTCTCGCAGATCGGTCATATACATGACTTTATGCTTGGCGCCGGCTGTGCCGTCTTCCGGCGGCAAGGCCGGGGCGTCAAAGTCTTCCGCATCGAACGCCAAGTCGCCATCTTCCGTGGCCGCGCCGGTTAGCTTCAGGCCCGCAAAATCAAAAAGCCCGGTGTCCATCAGGTGTGTCGGCACGACACGCGACAGGGCGCCAAAGACATTCCACGACCGTCCGGGCAGTTTCTTGTCCCATTCGGCAATCATGCGGCCGACTTCCTGGCGTTTCAGGTTCTCTTGCGACCCGCATAAATTGCACGGAATGATGGGGAATTTTTTCAGTTCGGAATAGGCGATAAGGTCTTTTTCAGGCACATAGGCCAGCGGACGGATCACTATGTGCTGGCCGTCGTCGGACATGAGCTTGGGCGGCATGGCTTTCATGCGGCCGCCGTAGAACAGATTCAAGAAGAACGTGGCCAGGATGTCGTCGCGATGATGGCCCAGTGCAATTTTGGTGGCGCCCAGCTCGGTGGCGACCCGGTATAAAATACCGCGGCGCATGCGCGAGCACAGCGAGCACATGGTTTTCCCTTCGGGGATCACGCGCGTGACCACCGAATAGGTGTCTTGCGTTTCGATGTGAAAGGGCACGCCCAGCTCCGTCAGGTATTCGGGCAGGATGTGGTCAGGGAAACCGGGCTGTTTCTGGTCCAGGTTGACGGCAATAATGTCGAACTTGATGGGCGCGCGCGCCTGGTGCTTTTGCAGCAGGTCGAGCATGCTGTACGAGTCTTTGCCGCCCGACAGGCAGACCATGACTTTGTCGCCGTCCTCGATCATGTTGAAGTCGCTGATCGCCCGTCCGGTTTCGCGCATTAAACGCTTGGCCAGCTTGTTCTCGTCAACGCGCTGCTTTTCGGCGCGTCGATCCCGAGGTTCGCGGCTCTGTTGCGGCGCCTCGTTATGGGCGGTGTTGGACGGGGGTGTGGTTTCGGTGTGCATGGCTTTGTTCGAAGAGGGACGGCAAGGGTGGATGGCAACTCGTGAGCATTCAGGTAAACGTGTTTCGGTACAACACGTATGCGTTCCAGAAAAACAAGTGCGTGCTCAGCTAAGCTCGGAGCGCTCGCGTTGCAGCTCGATGCCGACGGCGCCGCAGTCTGAAAAGGCCAGTGGCTTGCTGATGCGGATTTTAACCCGGCATACATCGGGAAACTCGCGGAACAAGCGATTAACCACTTGTTCGCTCAGCGTTTCCAAAAGGTTTACATGGGCCTGGGTGCATTCTTCGATGATGGCGTTGCGCAACAGGCGATAATCAAGCACGGTCTGAATGTTCTGGTCGTGGACTTGTTGGGTAATATCGACATCGAATTCAGCGTCGATATGCAAGGGCTGCGTCGCGCGCAATTCGTGCTCGAGTATGCCAATACGAGCATCCAGCGAAATTTGAGAGAAGAAAATGCGACGAGTAAGCATGGCGTTGACCTTAGTGATGTGGGGCAATTGTAATTCGATTATGGCGGCGTGCCAGCGCGCCGCCAAAGGCAGCCCGGGTGTGGGGTGGGAGTAGTCATGGATAAAGAGAAAATGTTCGATGCGGTGATTGTCGGCGCAGGCGCGGCCGGGGCGTCTTGCGCGGTCTGGCTGGCGCGCCTGGGTTTCGCGCCCGTCGTGGTGGACGCCGCGCCCCGGGTGGGCGGTTTATGCCTGCTTAATCCCTTTGTGGACGACTGGAATGTGTCTTTGCCGGGTATGACGGGTCCGCAAGTGGCCGATAACCTGGTGCATAACCTCGCCGACGCCAAGGTGCCGGTCATGCTGTCTTATCCCGTGGTGCATGCGGGTCATGATGCCGACGGTTTTGTGGTGCGTGCGCAGCCCCAGGTCAGTGACTCCGTCATCCGGGGACGCCATCTGGTGCTGGCAACCGGTGTGACGGCGCGCGGCTTGCCGTCAGCGGAACAGGAGGCGCCCGGCGTATTGGTGGGGCCGGGGCCGCATATTGTGGCGCAGGATTTCCGCGGCAAGCGCGTGGCGGTGCTGGGTGGGGGCGATAATGCGTTCGAGAATGCGCTTTATGCCACGCAGCACGGCGCGCAGCAGGTACAGGTTTATGCCCGCACGGTTCGAGCCCAGCAGCAGCTTGTGCGCCAGGTGCCCGATAGCTCCGTTGTACGCGGATCCTATCAGGTGGATGCTTCAGCCAAGACGGTTAACGGCCAGCCTTTCGACGTGATCCTGGTTTTTTACGGCTGGGAACCCAGTACGCCCTTTGCGAGGGGTTTGCATTTGCAGCGCACTCGCGAGGGGTTTATTGCAACGGACTGGAGTACGGCTGAAACCAGCCATCGGGGCGTTTATGCCATTGGCGAAGTGGCGCAGCGCCAGCATCCTTGCATTGTGACGGCCTTGGCTGACGGCGTGACGGCCGCCAAGGCGATTCAGGCTCGTCTCGAGGCGCGGCGGGTATAACGCCAACGCCTGCCTGGCCGGCGAGCCGAAAGGGCTTCGGCCAGGCAGGCGGGTTGTTTAGGTGCTTGCGCTTAGCACGCACTCGGTGGAGGCCGGCGCCGCCAGCGTGACGCGAAAGGCGCGCAGCTCATCACGGCGGAAAACATGAATTTCCACGGTGTCAGCCGCTTGGTACGCTTGCAGCAAGCGATCCAGGCCACCGCTTTCGCTTGGGCGCAGACCGTTGACGGCGACGATGATATCCCCCGCGGACAGTCCCGCGGCATGGGCCGCGCCGCCCTCAAAAACGGTAGCCAGATGGGTCTCGCCCTGAACGACCCGCGTGCGTACGTCGAGCGTCGGGATCTGGGAGGCGCTCTTCCATGACAAGGAAATGCCTTGCGGCGCCAGCAGCGTTTCCAGCGGCACGTCTTCGCGGCCTTCGGCGTGGCGCGCAATGAAGTCAGAGACATCGACGCCGGTGGCATCGAGTATCAGTGCCGCCATGCCGTCTTCGGCGATGCCCTCACCCTGTCCGGTATAGAATTCGCGGCCGTAGCGGCTCCATAGCAAACGCATGACGTCGTCGAGCGAATGGGCGCCGCCGGAGCGCTGTCTTAGGGTCAGGTCCAGCCCCAGCGCCACCAAAGAACCCTTGGTGTAATAGCTGACCAGTGCGTTGGGCGAGTTTTCGTCTTGCTTGTAATAGCGCGTCCAGGCGTCAAACGAGCTTTCGGCGACCGATTGCTTGTGGCGGCCGGGCGTGCGTTGCACGCTGCTGATCGTTTTGCCCAGCAAGCGCAGGTAGTCCTTTTGTGTGATTACGCCCGCACGCAGCAGCATGAGATCGTCGTAATACGACGTGAAGCCTTCAAAGACCCAAAGCAGTCGCGTATGGTTTTCACGGCTCAAGTCGTAAGGGGCGAAGGCGGCCGGCTTGATGCGCTTGACGTTCCAGGTGTGAAAGTACTCGTGGCTGACCAGGCCCAGAAAGGTTTGATAGCCTTCCCCGGCATCGGCGCGGCCGACGGTGGGCAAGTCGTGACGCGAGGCCACCAGCGCGGTCGAGGCGCGATGCTCGAGCCCGCCATAACCGTCGCCCGTTACCATGGTCATGAACACATAGCGGCTGGACGAATCCAGAAAAGGCGCGCGCAGGGTGTCGGGTTCGAATAGGGCGATTTGCTGACTGCAGATTTTTTGCGTGTCGGCCGCAATGCGCGTCAAGTCCAGGTTCGGAATGGCGCCGGTAAAGACCATTTCATGTTCGGCGCCATGGGCGCTGAAGCGCACCACTTGTGGTGTGCCCATTTCGACCGGGTGGTCGATCAGCGCGTCGTAATTCGGCGCGCGATACAGGCCGAAGCCATGGCGCTTGGCGGCCCGGGCATGTTGGGTTGCTTCCGGCAGGCTGGTGTAAACCTTCCAGTTGCTGGCGTGGGGGGGCGGATTCAGGGCGACATCGCAAGGCTGGTCTTCCTGGCCTTTGACGCATAAAAATACGCTGGTGCCGTTAAAGAAGGCGTGCGATTCGTCGAAGTGTGCGCCACGCACGGAAAGGTCCCAGGCGTAGACCGTGTATTCAAGCTGCAATGGGCCGCTGCAAGGGGCGCATCGCCAGGTGTGGTCGTCGGTTTTTTCAATGGCGACGAGACGGCCCTGGCTTTGGGCCTGTATAGTCAGGATTTGGCGCGCGAAGTCGCGGATCAGGTAGCTGCCGGGAATCCAGGCGGGCAGGCTGAATTGCTGGCCGTTGGGGTCGGGATTGGCAACGGTTAGCTGTACGTTGAAGCGATGGCCTGCCGGATCAGCCGGGGTCAGGCTGTAAAGTATTGGTTCTGTTTTCATTCCTATATATTACTGTGCAACGAAGGAGGCAGCATGAACGCACCACTAGTAAAAATCGAGACTCATGGACGTGTGGGCTTGTTGACGATCGATCGTCCCAAAGTCTTGAATGCATTGAATAATGAGGTCGTTGACGCGCTTTTTGAAGCGTTGCGCGCGTTTGACGCCGACGACGCAATTGGCGCCATCGTGCTGACCGGCAGTGAAAAAGCCTTTGCCGCCGGAGCGGATATCGGCGCGATGCAAAGCTGGTCGTATATGGACGTATATAAGCAGGACTACTTGGGCCATAACTGGCAGGCCCTGAAAAGTATTCGCAAACCCATTATTGCCGCAGTTGCCGGCTACGCGCTGGGCGGCGGTTGCGAGCTGGCCATGATGTGCGACATTATTATTGCCGCGGAAAACGCCCGGTTTGGGCAACCTGAGATCAAGCTGGGGATCATCCCCGGCTTTGGCGGTACGCAACGCTTGCCGCGCGCCGTGGGCAAGGCCAAGGCGATGGACATGGTGTTGACTGCCCGCATGATGGATGCGGCCGAAGCCGAACGCTCGGGGCTGGTGTCGCGTGTCGTTCCTCTGGAGCGACTGCTTGGCGAGGCGCTCGAAGCGGCAACGGTTATTGCGTCGATGTCGTTGCCTTCGGTCATGATGGCCAAGGAATGTATTAATCGCGCCTACGAGGCGCCGCTTGGCGAGTCCTTGCTATTCGAGCGCCGCAATTTTCACGCTTTGTTCGCTTCAGAAGACCAAAAGGAAGGCATGGCTGCTTTTGTGGAAAAACGCGCGCCTGATTTTAAACACCGCTAAATGGCGGTCGCTTCGGCAGCGTTGTTTATTCATCTTTTTTCCGCTTTTCTTAGCATTTGATCGGCAGGCAATTTGCCTGCCGATCAGAAATAAAGTTATACTCTCTGAGTTTGACGCTTAGCGTATACGAGACGTGGGGGCGCCAATAATGCCAGCATCGCAAATCAATGAAGTTCAGAAGGCGGGTGCCGAAGCCAATCGGCCAGAGCCCCGGGATAAGGACTTCGCCCAGCTAGCCACCAGTAGTTCCTTTGATCAGCCTATCAAGCTTACCGATGCTGAGCGGGCGCTTCTGGATGCGAAAGCCGGGCGCGGCATTGCCAGGGCCTTGGTTGCCCAGGCAATAATGGCGGGTTTGGCGGTTGCGGTTTCATGGCTTGTCGGCGGGTTTTATGCCGGGGCGTCGGCATTGATAGGGGCCGGGGCTTATTTTGTGCCCAACGTGTTTTTTGCGCTGCGCCTTTTGTTAGGGCTGTTCAGCAAGAAGCAAGCAAACGCATTCACCTTTTTTCTGGGCGAGGCGTTCAAGTTGGGTTCGGCGGTATTGCTGCTGGGGCTGGCGGCTTACTTGGGGCGCGAATGGCTGGTTTGGCCTGTGCTTATATTTGGCCTGCTGTGCGTTTTAAAAGGCTATGTGCTGTTGCTGATGTTCCGCAAGTTGCCGTAGCCGCGGGTTGTCTTTGCATCCGCCGTATTTCGAAATGAATTAATCAACGTTGCTGTTTTTTCCGGGCAACGTTTTGGGTTGTATAAAACACAAGGGCTTTACGCTCTTGCCATAGCTAACAGGATAAGGGTTCAGATGGCTGCTGCTAGTAATATTTCGCCTCAGTCTGAGTATATTCAGCATCACTTGGTTCATTTGAACAACACAGGTGAAAAACAATCCATCATCGCCAATTTCGACATTGTTAACTACGACTCGTTGTTTTGGTCGATTTTAATGGGTGCGATCGTGGTGTTTGTCCTGTGGCGTGCGGCAAAGGCCGCCAGCACAGGTGTGCCGGGCCGTTTCCAGGTTGCCATAGAAATGCTCGTCGACATGGTCGAAGAGCAAGCCAAGAGCATTGTTCCCAACGAGGTTTCGCGTCGTTACGTGTCGCCTTTGGCCCTGACGGTGTTCTTGTGGATCATCCTCATGAACTGCCTCGACTTGGTGCCTGTCGACTTCCTTGCCTGGGTCTTCAAAATGACCGGTTTGGGCGCCGAGCATGGCGATGTCCTGTACTACCACCGTATTTTGCCTACGGCCGACCTGAACGTGCCCATGGGGATGTCGCTTGGCGTCTTGCTGCTGATGTTCTATTACGGTATCAAGATCAAGCATCCCGGCCACTTCGTTAAAGAACTGTTTACCGCGCCCTTCCATGCGCCCGGTCTGGCAGGTATTGTGCTGGCGCCGTTCAACTTCATGCTGAACGTCATCGAATACGCCGCCAAAACTGTCTCTTTGGGTATGCGGTTGTTCGGCAACATGTTTGCGGGCGAACTTATTTTCATGCTGGTTGCTCTGCTGGGCGGCGCATGGACCGGATTTAATGGTGCGAGCATAGGCTTGGGTATTGGTCATGTGTTGGCGGGGTCGGTGTGGGCTATTTTCCACATTCTTATCGTGCTGCTGCAGGCGTTTATTTTCATGATGCTGACCTTGGTGTATGTCGGTCAGGCTCACGAAGGCCATTAATAGTTTTCGGTTCGGGCAGCCATGCCCGCTCCGGGGTGCAAGGGGTTCTTGCAAAGAAGTTTTCTTTTTGACTTTTTGATTACACGGTTTTTAACCAAGGAGTTGTTATGACCAACGTTGCTTTCGTTGCTCTAGCTTGCGGTATTATTATTGGTCTCGGTGCTTTCGGTGCTTGCATTGGTATTGCCTTGATGGGCGGAAAATATTTGGAAGCTTCGGCTCGTCAGCCAGAGCTGATGAACGCTTTGCAAACCAAGATGTTCCTGTTGGCCGGTCTTATCGACGCTGCGTTCCTGATCGGTGTTGGTATCGCTATGTTGTTTGCTTTCGCCAACCCGTTCGTCGGGTAATTGGTATCGCCCGCGTTTTAGCGGGTTAAGCAGCCGTTTTGGGGCCTGCGGGCACTATAGGCGGCTTGGACATCAGGTGTTGTGCGGCGGTGCCGCGTAACACGAGTGGTATTAAAGGGAAACGACCGTGAATTTAAACGCGACTCTCTTTTTTCAGATGATCGTGTTTTTCGTATTGGGCTGGTTTACGATGAAATTCGTATGGCCGCCCTTGACGAAAGCCATGGACGATCGCCGTCAGAAAATTGCCGATGGCCTGGCGGCCGCCGACAAGGGTAAGGCCGATCTGGCCCAGGCCCAGGCGCGTATCAGTCTGATAGAAGCCTCAGCGAAAACTGAAAACCATACTCGCATGATCGAAGCCGAGAAGCAAGCTGCTGCTCTAATTGATCAGGCCCGTCGCGAAGGCGAGGCTGAAAAAGCTCGCATTGTGGCGCAAGCCCAGCAAGATGCCGCCCAAGAGGTTCAGCGTGCCCGTGAAGGGTTGCGCGCCGACGTGGCCGTTTTGGCTGTTAAAGGTGCAGAGCAGATTCTCAAGCGAGAAGTCAATGCGCAGGCACATGCCGAGCTGTTAACCCAGCTTAAGGCACAACTCTAATATTAGGGCAGGCCATGGCTGAACTATCGACTATAGCTAGACCGTATGCCGAAGCGCTGTTCGCTTCGGTTCAGGGCGACCAAGCTGGCTTGGCGTCCTGGTCGGGTTTAGTGTCCGAGCTTGCCCATGTGGCAAGCCAAGAAGACGTGAGAGCGGCTTTGACGGACCCGCGTCTAGACAACGCACAACGCATCGAGCTTTTCGAAGGGCTGGTAAAAACCCCGCTCTCGGCGCAGGCGCGTAATTTTATCGAATTGTTGGTGGACAACAACCGTGTATTGGTGTTGCCCGAAATTGCCGAACAGTTCGAGTTGTTGAAAAATCGGCACGAAGGTACTGCGCTTGCTCAGATCACCAGCGCGTTTGCGCTTAGCGATGCGCAAGTCCAAGAGCTCGTGGCCGGTCTCGAGAAAAAATTTGGCCTTAAACTCAAGCCAGCCGTCACCGTCGACGCCGACTTAATCGGCGGCGTACGTGTGGTCGTTGGCGACCAAGTACTTGATACTTCTGTGCAGGCCCAGTTGGCCCGCATGCGCGATACGCTGGCCGCCTGAAGCGGGCCAGATAACAGGATTCCAGGAGTCTGAACATGCAACTTAACCCGTCAGAGATCAGCGATCGAAGGCTTGGGCGCGTCGACCGACGTACGTACGCAGGGCACGGTTGTTTCCGTGACCGACGGTATTACCCGCATCCACGGCTTGTCCGATGTGATGCAGGGCGAAATGCTTGAATTCCCAAATAATGTGTTTGGACTGGCGCTCAACCTCGAGCGTGATTCCGTTGGCGCCGTTATTTTGGGCGATTACACCGGTGTGTCGGAAGGCGATCCGGTTAAAACGACCGGTCGTATTCTTGAAGTGCCGGTGGGTCCCGAGCTGCGCGGCCGTGTGGTCGATGCGCTGGGCGCGCCCATCGATGGCAAGGGTCCGATCAATGCCAAGGCAACCGACATTATCGAAAAAGTCGCGCCCGGCGTGATTGCTCGTCAATCGGTCGACCAGCCGCTGCAAACCGGGATCAAGGCAATTGATTCCATGGTGCCAATCGGCCGCGGTCAGCGCGAACTGATTATTGGCGACCGCCAAACGGGTAAAACCGCTGTAGCCGTCGACACCATCATCAGCCAGAAAGGCAAGAACGTAACGTGCGTCTACGTTGCGATCGGCCAGAAAGCCTCCACCATCGCCAACGTCGTGCGCAAGCTCGAAGAATACGGCGCACTGGAATACACGATTGTCGTTGCCGCCGCCGCGTCTGATTCGGCCGCCATGCAATACCTGTCGGCGTATTCGGGCTGCACCATGGGCGAATACTTCCGCGACCGCGGCGAAGACGCCCTCATCGTATACGACGACTTGACCAAGCAGGCCTGGGCCTACCGTCAGGTGTCCTTGCTGTTGCGCCGCCCACCCGGCCGTGAAGCCTACCCTGGCGACGTGTTCTACCTGCACTCCCGCTTGCTCGAACGTGCTGCACGCGTGAATGCCGATTACGTCGAAAAGTTCACGAATGGCGAAGTCAAAGGCAAAACCGGTTCATTGACCGCCTTGCCTATCATTGAAACGCAAGCAGGCGACGTTTCGGCTTTCGTTCCGACCAACGTAATTTCGATTACCGACGGTCAGATCTTCCTTGAAACCGACTTGTTCAACGCCGGTGTACGTCCTCCAATCAACGCGGGTATTTCGGTATCGCGTGTGGGTGGTGCGGCTCAAACCAAAGTGGTCAAGAAACTGGCTGGCGGTATTCGTACCGACTTGGCTCAGTACCGTGAATTGGCGGCTTTTGCTCAGTTCGCTTCCGACCTTGACGACGCAACACGTCGCCAGCTGGAGCGCGGCAAGCGCGTGGTTGAGCTGCTTAAACAGCCTCAGTACCAGCCTTTGCAGGTTTGGGAGTTGGCCGTTACGCTTTTCGCTGTCACCAAGGGCTACATCGACGACCTCGAAGTCGAGCAAATCCTGCCTTTCGAGAAAGCGCTTAAAGACAGCCTTAAAGCGAAGAACGGCGCGCTGGTGCAGCGTATCGAGGACAAGAAAGAACTGTCCAAGGAAGACGAAGCCGAGCTGGCCGCTGCCGTACAAGAGTTCAAAAAGCACGGTGCTTTTTAAGTTTGATTGGCGAGGGTGACGAGGCAGCCGCCTCAGTCATTCATACGTAAAGTGGGTTTGCGCAAGCAACCCACTGCAACGCCGTGACAGGAAAGTACGATGGCCGGAATTAAGGAAATTCGAACTAAGATCAAGAGCGTGCAAAACACGCGCAAGATCACTAAAGCCATGGAGAAAATGCGCAAAGCGCAGGAAAGAATGCGTGCCGGCCGTCCCTATGCAACCAAGGTGCGCGAGATCGCGTCCCACCTGATGCAAGCGCATCCTGATTACTCGCACCCGTACATGATCGAACGTGCTGATGCGAAGGCAGTCGGCGTGGTGGTGGTTTCGACCGACAAGGGTTTGTGCGGCGGCCTGAACACGAACATTATGCGTTTGGTGCTGGCTCGCTTTAAAGAGTTTGAGCACAAGGGCATTAAGGTTCAGGCGACAGCGCTGGGCAGCAAAGCGGCCAGTACCTTAAGCCGCATCAGTGCAAACCTGGTGTCGCAAGAGGTCCAATTGGGCGATGCGCCTAACCTCGAGCGCCTTATCGGCGCGATCAAGGTTCAGATCGATGACTTCGTCGACGGAAAAATCGACGCGGTTTACATCGCGACCAATCGCTTCGTCAACACCATGAAGCAAGATCCAAGCTTCATTCGTTTATTGCCTTTGCCTAGCGGTCTGACTGATCCTTTTCAGTCCGATAACGCAACGGCTGAAGATCAAAAAGACGAAGTCGAATCGAGCTACGGTTGGGACTACATTTATGAGCCCGACTCCAAGACCGTAATCGACGATTTGCTTATGCGCTATGTCGAAGGTTTGGTGTATCAGGCAGTGGCTGAAAACATGGCCTCCGAGCAGTCCGCTCGTATGGTTGCCATGAAAGCCGCCTCTGATAACGCCAAAAAAATCATCGGCGACCTCGAGCTGGTTTATAACAAAACCCGCCAGGCTGCCATTACTAAAGAAATTTCAGAAATCGTCGGGGGCGCTGCCGCTGTTTAACGCTTAAACAGAAAGGCATCCCGTCAAAGATATTTAGCAAGGACTAAACATGAGCAACGGTACCATCGTTCAGTGCATCGGCGCCGTGGTGGATATTCAGTTCCCAAAAATTTACGACGCGCTCACGCTCGCCGATGACAGCTCGGCGTTTGCCGAAGCGGGCCTGACGTTTGAAGTGCAGCAGCAATTAGGCGACGGCGTGGTTCGCACCATCGCCATGGGCTCCAGCGACGGCTTGCGCCGCGGCATGGCCGTGACCAACTCGGGCGCGCCTATTTCGGTGCCTGTTGGTGTCGGCACGCTGGGCCGCATCATGGACGTATTGGGTCGTCCCATCGACGAACGTGGCCCTATCCAGAGCGACGAAGTGCGTTCCATTCACCAGGACGCGCCTAAATTCGACGAATTGTCTCCTTCCGTTGAACTGCTGGAAACCGGCATCAAGGTTATCGATCTGGTCTGCCCGTTTGCCAAAGGCGGTAAGGTCGGCCTGTTCGGCGGCGCCGGCGTGGGCAAGACAGTTAACATGCTCGAGCTCATCAACAACATTGCCAAGGCGCACAGCGGCTTGTCGGTGTTTGCGGGTGTGGGCGAACGTACTCGCGAAGGGAACGACTTCTATCACGAAATGGCCGAAGCCGGCGTGATCAAGCTGGACAACCTGGCCGAGTCCAAAGTGGCCATGGTGTTCGGTCAAATGAACGAACCCCCGGGCAACCGCTTGCGCGTGGCGTTGTCGGGCCTGACCATGGCCGAGAAGTTCCGCGACGAAGGCCGCGACATTCTGTTCTTCGTCGATAACATTTATCGCTACACGTTGGCCGGAACCGAAGTATCGGCGCTGCTGGGCCGTATGCCTTCGGCCGTGGGCTATCAGCCTACGCTGGCTGAGGAAATGGGCAAGCTGCAAGAGCGTATCACCTCGACCAAAACCGGTTCGATTACGTCCATCCAGGCCGTTTACGTTCCTGCCGATGACTTGACCGATCCTTCGCCCGCAACGACTTTCCAGCACTTGGACTCCACCGTCGTGTTGTCGCGTGACATTGCCGCCCTGGGTATTTACCCTGCGGTTGACCCGCTCGACTCCACCAGCCGTCAGCTTGATCCTCAGGTTGTGGGCGAAGAGCACTATTCGGTGGCTCGCGGCGTTCAGCAAACATTGCAGCGCTACAAAGAGTTGCGTGACATTATTGCCATCTTGGGTATGGACGAACTCTCGCCCGAAGACAAGCAAGCCGTTGCTCGCGCTCGTAAAATCCAGCGCTTCCTGTCGCAGCCGTTCCACGTCGCTGAAGTGTTTACCGGCGCTCCTGGCAAGTATGTTCCGCTGTCGGAAACCTTGCGTGGCTTTAAAATGATTGTCGAAGGCGAGTGCGATGCACTGCCCGAGCAGGCTTTCTACATGGTTGGTTCAATTGACGAAGCCATTGAAAAAGCCAAGAAACTCTAATAGGAAGCAGATATGGCCAACTTGCATGTCGATGTTGTCAGTGCAGAGAAATCGATTTTCTCCGGCGAGGCGAAATTCGTAGTGCTGCCTGGCGAGTCGGGTGAGCTGGGCATTTTGCCTGGCCACACACCGCTCATCTCGCGTGTTCGTCCGGGCACGGTCAAGATCGTTCTGGCTGACGGCAGCGGCGAAGAAAACATCTTTGTGGCTGGCGGCATCCTCGAGATTCAACCGGGTACGGTAACGGTGCTTTCCGATACCGCTATTCGGGCTGAAGATCTCGACGAAGCCAAGGCGGTGGAAGCGCGTCAGCGTGCGGAGGAGTCCCTGCGCAACGTCAAAGACAAGGCTGACATTGCTGTGGTCGAGGCCGAACTTGCCATGCTTGCCGCTCAGGCGGCGGCAGCGCGCAAGCTTGGCCAGATGCGCCGGAACTAAGCCGTTCAAGTCCGAAAAAAGCGGCCTCCGGGCCGCTTTTTTTTAGCCCGCACAAAGTCGCTGGTTTGGCGTTCATAGCCTAGTAAGTATTTTCCGAGTTAAGAGTTTTCCGTATTGTCGCCTTTGGGCTTCCTTACTACTCTTCCTGTCATTCGAGCGGGCCATTGCCGCTTAACTTGCCAGGGAGACACCATGAGGGAACGTTTGGATTGCGCCATGTTGGCAACACTATGCACGGCCGATTGGGCCGATCATTGGCTGGGCAGCCACGCAGGCGGGCGCTTGCTGGTGCAGCCGCTGATGGCAAGCGTCGATGCCGCAAAGCCAGGTTCCTGCCACGAGCTGGCGGCTTCAAATATGCTCTTGCGGCGCTTCGATGTGTGCCTGCTTCCTGTTTCAGAAAGGAATCTGGCCTGGGTGCGCACCACCCTGTCGGCTGCGCAGGGCACCTTGACGACGCCGGTGGTGGCGCTGGTGTCGCAGTTGAAGGCGGCGGCTCTGAATGATTTGTATGGCCTTGGTCTGGCCGATTTTGTACGCGACCCGCTATGCGTCGACGAGCTGCGGGTACGGGTTGAACGTATACTGGATGCCGGGCGTTATAACGCCCGGGACAGGGCGCAAGGTATGCAGGCGCCGATCAGCCTGAATGAAAATGCGCTCAGCTATACCGAACCGAATATCGTGGTCGACAGGGCTGAAAGTGCATTGCACGCCACTATTCTCGAGCGTAGCGGGCTGGAACTTGAAGCCTTCGCGGCCGCATCCGCTTCGCGTTGCGCGACGTCGAAAGAGTCATTTCGCGCTGCCAAAAGTCGAGTTATTGAACGCTTCGAGCGCGCTTACATTACGGCTGCGCTGGGGCGTCATTCCGGAAACATCGCTATGGCGGCGCGAGCCGCTCAAAAGCATCGCCGGGCGTTCTGGGCCTTAATGCGCAAGCATCAGATCGATGCTGCGCCTTATCGCTTCGAGTCGCCCCCCAAACCACCTTCGGGCGGGTAAAATCACCGTGGTCTTTTATCAAGGATTGTCGTGTCGTTATCTACTTTAAAAAATGATGTTTTTCTGCGTTCGCTTATGCGAGAGCCGGTACCTTACACTCCGCTTTGGCTGATGCGTCAGGCGGGGCGTTATTTGCCGGAGTACAACCAGACTCGCGCGCGCGCCGGTTCTTTCCTGGGTTTGGCGCAGAATCCCCAGTATGCCTGCGAAGTGACGTTGCAGCCGCTCGAGCGTTTCGACCTTGACGCGGCCATCTTGTTTTCCGACATTCTTACCATTCCTCACGCCATGGGGCTGGGGCTGGACTTCGTCAACGGCGAAGGCCCGAAGTTCGCCCACCCGGTGCGCAGCGAGGAAGATGTCGCCAAGCTGGCCGTTCCAGATATGTCGTCGTTGCAATATGTGTTCGACGCGGTGTCATTGATTCGCAAAGAGCTTGACGGCAAAGTACCGCTAATCGGTTTCGCAGGCAGCCCCTGGACGATTGGTTGCTATATGGTCGAAGGGCAGGGTTCGTCCGATTACCGCTTGATCAAAAGCATGCTGTACGGCCGCCCCGACCTGCTGCATCACATGCTCGAAATCAACGCTCAGGCCACCACTCAGTACCTGAACGCTCAAATCGACGCAGGCGCCCAGGCCGTCATGATTTTCGACAGTTGGGGCGGCGTGCTGGCCGATGGGCTGTTCCAGGAATTCTCGCTCGCGTATACACGCAAGGTGGTACAAGGTTTAACCCGCCATCGTGAAGGGCGCCCTGTTCCGGTCATCGTGTTTACCAAAGGCGGCGCTCAATGGATCGAAGAGATCGCAGCCTGTGGCTGCGATGCCGTCGGCCTGGACTGGACGGCGAATCTTACGCAAGCGCGTGCACGTGTCGACGACAAGGTGGCGTTGCAGGGGAATATCGATCCCATGGCTTTATTTGGCGGGGAAGCCGCCATAAGGCAAGAGGCGCGTCGTGTCATCGACGATTTCGGACCGGTCGGCACTGGTGGACATGTCTTTAACCTGGGCCATGGTATTTCGCGCTTCACCCCTCCCGAGGCCGTTTCGGTGTTGGTGGACGAGGTGCACTCTTATAGTCGCACCAAGCGCTGATTGTTGCTTCAAAACAAGCGCTAAGCACTTGTTTTACTTTTGGTATATCAGGGTTGTGCACATCTTCTATTGCGGCGCACAACCCGGATTCACTTCTTAGTTACACTATGGATGTGCTTCGTATCTAATTGATTTGTATGGTATTTTGTTTTATTCGTTCCCATTGAGTTTGAATTCAGTAGTTTCCATAGTTGATTTTTTAAAGTTATTCCTCTTCTTTTCCCCAAAGTTATCCACAGGGGGCTCCACAGCCTGGCCAGGCTTCGGTTTAGCCCGTATTTACCTTACTCGCAGGACGTTCTTGTATTAATGACTGATTGCATCGACCCACCTCATAGCAGCCCGATGGCCTCCGACTGCCTTTCGGCTTCCTGCTATTGGCTTCGGGTGGCGCTTGATGTTCCATTGGCCGGCGTGTTCGATTACCGGTCAAGCGACGCCGTACCCGTGGGCGGGCGGGTTATTGTCCCGTTCGGCCATCGTAAATTGATTGGCGTTGTGGTGGAAACCCCCGATGCGCCCGCCATCGATCCCGCGCAGATCAAGGCGGTTGAGCAGATTCTTGACGATTTGCCGCCGTTGCCTGAAGACTGGATGCGCTTGGCTTCATTTGCCGCGCAATATTATCAGCGCCCTTTAGGCGAGGTCATGTTGCCGGCTTTGCCGGCCGGGTTGCGCAAGGTCAGCGCTTATCAGGGCAAACGTTCAGCGGGCGGACCGGTACAGCGTTTGGACAAGCGCGCCGGCCCGAAGGCGGCCGACGTCGTGCCCGACCAGGCGCCCGAACTTAACGCCGAGCAGGCGGCGGCCGTCGAGGCCATTGGCCAGTTGCAGGGGTTCAAGGCGGTGCTGCTGCACGGCGTTACCGGCAGCGGCAAGACCGAGGTTTATGTGCGGGCGGCTCAGAAGGTATTGGCGCAAGGGCGGCAAGTGCTCTTCATGGTGCCTGAAATCAATCTTACGCCGCAGCTTGAACAATCGCTTCGGGCCCGCCTGGCCGCGGTTGCCGATCCGCAAAGCCTGGCTGTTTTACACAGCGGGCTGGCGGACGGAGAGCGTCTGCGGGCGTGGCTCAGCGTGCAGCGCGGTCAGGCGCGAATTCTGCTGGGCACGCGCTTGTCCATTTTCACACCCATTCCTAATTTGGGTTTGATCATTGTCGATGAAGAGCACGATACTTCATACAAGCAACAAGACGGTTTGCGTTATTCGGCGCGGGACTTGGCCGTGTGGCGTGCCCACGACGGCAAGATCCCGGTTGTCCTTGGGTCGGCGACGCCGTCGCTCGAGACCTGGCATCATGCCGCGCGTGGCAATTACTTGAAGCTATCGCTCCAGCATCGGGCGCGTTCGGTCGAGTTGCCTGCCGTGCGCCTGGTCGATACGCGTCGTCTGCCCATGCAACAAGGGTTTTCGCCGCACTTGATCGAGGCCATTGAAGGGCGGCTCAAGCGCGGCGAGCAATCCCTGATTTTTTTGAATCGGCGCGGCTATGCGCCGGTGTTGAACTGTTCGTCATGCGGCTGGGTCACCCAGTGTCCCCGATGCACCGCCTACACCGTTTTGCACCGCGGCAGCGGCCGGCGCAATTTTTTGCAATGCCATCATTGCGGTTACCAGGCGCCGGTTCCGCGCGCCTGCCCCGACTGCGGCGATCAGGACTTGCGCCCCATGGGGCGCGGCACCCAACGCGTTGAAGAGCACCTGGCCGAACTCTTCCCCGAAGCGCGCATCGCCCGTATCGATGCGGACAGCACCCGGCTAAAAGGCAGCGCCGCCGCATTATTTGCCAAGGTCCATGCGGGGGAGGTCGACTTGCTGGTGGGGACGCAAATGGTGGCGAAAGGGCATGACTTTGCCAACTTGGGCTTGGTGGGGGTATTGAATGCCGACGCCATGCTGTTCGCGCAGGACTTTCGGGCGCCGGAGCGCTTGTTTGCGCAATTGATGCAAGTGGCGGGGAGGGCAGGGCGGCATGTGAAGGGCGGCGAGGTGATCATTCAAACCGATTACCCCGAGCAGGCGGTGTACCAGGCCTTGCTGCGCCATAATTACGTGGGTTTTGCCCGCTATGGGTTGGAAGAGCGCGAGGCCGTCGGCCTGCCGCCCTATGCGTTCCAGGCGCTGTTAACCGCCGAGGCGCGTGAGCTTAAGCTGGCGCTGGAGTTTCTGGCGCAAGCGCGCGCGTTGCCGGAGAACAATCCCGCCGACTTCCCGACCGCGTCGGCCATTACCTTGTACGATCCGGTACCGCTGCGAGTGGTGAGGGTCGCCAATATCGAACGGGCGCAATTGTTGGTGGAAAGCCAAAGCCGTCCGGCCCTGCAGGCCTTCCTGACAGCCTGGTCGGCCGCCTTGCCCGAATTGGCGCGCGCCTCGCGGGTGCGCAGCCAGCTCGAAGTTGACCCGCTAGAGATCTGATCATGAATTCCTTGAATATGCCTGTCGGCCACACGCTCGCTCCGGATCTAAACGCCATGCAGCGCGAAGCGGCGCTGTATCTGAGCGGACCCTGCCTGGTATTGGCGGGCGCGGGCAGCGGCAAGACCAGGGTCATTACGCAAAAAATCGCCTACTTGCTGCGCGAGTGCGGCTATATGGGGCGCCAGGTCGTTGCCCTGACCTTTACCAACAAGGCCGCACGCGAAATGAGCGAGCGGGTCAAGACGCTGGTCGATGCCAAGCTGGCCAAGGGCTTGACGATCAGCACCTTCCATTCGCTGGGCGTGCGTTTTTTGCGGGAAGAGGCCCGGCATGCCGGACTTAAGCCGCAATTTTCCATTCTGGACTCCACCGATACGCTGGCGATCATCCAGGAAATGCTGGCAACGACCGATAAAGGGCGTTTGCGGGCGGTACAGCAAACCATTTCGTTGTGGAAAAATGATCTGATGGATCCTGACGCCGCCGAACGGGTAGCGGCCACCCCCAGCGAAGTCGAGTCCGCCAAGATCTATCGTAGCTACAATGCTACGCTGGCGGCCTACCAGGCGGTGGATTTCGATGATTTGATCCGCCTGCCTGCCTTATTGCTCGAAACCAATCAAGAGGTGCGTGAGCGCTGGCAGGCGCGTGTTCAGTATTTGCTGGTCGACGAATACCAGGACACGAACTTGTGCCAGTATCGTCTGGTGCAGTGGTTGACCGGGCAACGCGCCATGTTTACGGCGGTGGGCGACGATGACCAGGCTATTTATGCCTGGCGCGGCGCAACCGTCGAGAATCTGGCCAAACTCACCACCGACTACCCCAACCTTAAACTGGTGAAGCTGGAACAAAACTACCGTTCGGTGCAACGTATCTTGTCGGCGGCCAACCAGGTTATCAGCCATAACCCCAATTTGTTCGGCAAGACGCTGTGGTCCGATTTGGGCGTGGGCGAGCCGATCCAGATTACGCCGATGGACAATGACGAGGCCGAAGCCGAGTCGATTGCCATCCGCATTTCGGCCGCGCGCTTCGAGCGCCGTGCCGAGTGGCGCGATTTTGCGGTGCTTTATCGCAGCAATCAGCAGGCGCGCATTCTGGAACAAGCCTTGCGCAATGTGCGTATCCCCTACACCATTTCCGGCGGGCAAAGCTTCTTCGACAAGGCTGAGATACGCGATATCCTGTCTTACTTACGGCTTATCGCCAACGACGATGATGACCCGGCGTTTATTCGCGCGGTGACCACGCCACGGCGCGGTATCGGGCAGGTCACGTTGCAAACGCTGGGGCAGTTTGCGGCCGAGCGGCAAATTTCGCTGTTCGCCGCCATATTCGAAATAGGACAAACCGAAAGACTCGCGTCCAAGCAGCTCGAGCCTTTGCAGGTGTTCGGCGCATTTATTCAGCGCATTCAGCACCGTGCGGGGCGCAGCCCCAAAGTACAGGCTGAAGGTTCCGTCCAGGCGGCGCCGTCCGCCGAGCCGGCGGGAAAAATCCTGGATGACCTGGTCGGCGCCATTCAGTACGAACGCTACTTGTACGATACGCTTGAAGAGCGCCCTGCCCAGTCGCGCTGGCTGAATGTGATTGAACTTCTTAGCTGGCTCAAGCGCAAGGCCGAAGAAGACGATTTGAATTTGTTTGAGCTGGTGCAACATGTGGCGCTGGTAACCATGCTTGAGCGCGGTGAAGATGAGAATCCGGACGCGGTCAAGTTATCGACGTTGCATGCCTCCAAGGGCCTGGAGTATCCCCATGTTTATCTGGCGGGTGTCGAAGAAGGGCTGTTGCCTCATCGAGGCCGGGATGAAGACGACAGCGATCCGGCGAAAGCGGCCGAGTCGCTGGCGTCGCGTATTCAGGAAGAACGGCGGCTGATGTATGTGGGCATTACTCGCGCGCAACGCACGCTGCATCTTAGCTGGTGCAAAAAACGCCGTCGGGCGCGCGAAGATGTGGTGTGCGAGCCGTCGCGTTTCATCGAGGAAATGGGGCTGGCCGAAGTGAAGCTGCAGGAAGATCCCGCATTGCAGGCGATGAGCCCCAAAGAGCGGCTAGGTATGCTGAAAGACCTGCTCAAGAAGGCGGAGTGACGGCTACCGGCCGATGTCGCCAGCAATAAAAAAGCCTGCACAATTAGCAGGCTTTTTTGCGGCAATCACTTAATTATTTATTAAGCGGCAGTCAGTTGTGTTTGTGTCGAGCGTGCTGCGATCATGGCGCGGTTTACGGCTACAACATAAGAGATAAAGCTTGAAGCTGCTGATTTTAGGCTGGTCATAATAGTATCACTTGAAGTTAAGGTTGACAGGTAGTCGCGATCACCCAATTCGTAACGATTGAGGTTGCGGTGCATTGAGTCAGTCAGACGAGTGAATTGTGCGAAATGAACGGCGGTCATGGCTAACTCCCTTTTGTTTTGTGATCTCGATGTATTCATTATAGGGTTAACCCTAGATATAAGCAAGTATTTTCTAGGGTTAACCCTAATGCACCCTAGGGTGTTGTAAAAACGGAACTCAGTCGCTCTGTATTCCGTGTATCACTAGCGATGCAACTTGATGCACAATGGCTATTTTATTTGGCGATTGCGACAAGATGATGTCTTTACGAGCTGCTCCTCTTACTGGCACCCGCGTGCTCGATTTAACTCGTGTCCTGGCGGGGCCGTGGTGTACGCAAAACCTGGCCGATCTGGGGGCCGAGGTCATCAAGATCGAGCGGCCGGGCGCCGGCGACGATACACGCGGTTGGGGGCCGCCTTATATCAAGGATGCCGATGGGAATGACACGACCGAGGCCGCGTATTACGCCTCGGCGAACCGGAACAAACAGTCGGTGGCGCTGGATATCTCCACTGAGCGTGGTGCGGAACTGGTGCGTCAATTGGCGAAAGACAGCGATATCGTGGTCGAAAACTTCAAGGTGGGAGGGCTGCGCAAATACGGCCTGGACTACGAAAGCCTCAAAGCGATTAACCCCGCCCTGATTTACTGCTCGATTACCGGCTTTGGCCAGACCGGCCCTTACGCTTCCCGACCCGGTTACGATTTCATGATCCAGGGCATGGGCGGCTTAATGAGCATTACGGGCGAACGCGACGATTTGCCGGGCGGCGGCCCTCAGAAAGCCGGCGTGGCGGTGGCCGACCTGATGACCGGCATGTACTCAACCGTAGGCATTCTGGCCGCGCTGCTCGAGCGAGCGCGCAGCGGCTTGGGCCAGCATATCGATATGGCGTTGCTCGATTGCCAGGTCGCCATGCTGGCCAATCAGAATTTAAACTACATGACCAGCGGTACCGCGCCTAAACGGGCGGGTAACGCGCATCAGAACCTGGTGCCTTACCAGGTGTTTGCCGCCGCCGACGGGCATTTGATTGTCGCGGTCGGAAACGACAGCCAGTTCCGCGCGTATTGCCGGGTTATCGGCCGGCCAGGGCTGTCCGACGACATTCGTTTCATGACCAACTCCAATCGTGTGATCAATCGGGATGCACTGGTGCCGATGCTGGCCGAGGCCATGCTGGCGCAGACACGGGACTATTGGCTGGCTGAGCTTGAAAAAGCGGGGGTGCCGGCGGGGCCCATCAATACAATGGATCAGGTTTATCAGGACCCACAGGTGCAGGCCCGGGCCATGCGGATCGATTTGCCGCATGCCTCGGCGGGGCAAGCGCCCGTGGGCGCCAGTCCCTTGCGTTTGTCGGACAGCCCCGTGGTCTACCATCATGCCGCGCCGCTGTTGGGCCAGCATACCGAGCAGGTATTGCGCGAGCGCCTGGGCTTGTCAGAGGCCGAAATACGGCAACTGACCCAGACCGGTCAACAACAGAAAATATAAAAACTCAGTTTATTTATCGATCGCCGCAATGGCGTAGTGGTTTGGAGCAGGGAAGAGATGAAACAGATTAAAACAATAGGCATCGTCGGTGCCGGCGCAATGGGGCGCGGCATTGCGCAAATTGCCGCGCAGGCGGGGTTTGACGTGTTGTTGTTCGACGTCAATGCGCAGGCGGTGGCCGCGGCGCGCGAGAATCTTCAGCAGATGCTGGAAAAACTGGCCAGCAAAGGCAAGCTGACGACCGATGAAGCGCAGGCCGCATTAGGGCGTATTCAGGCGTGCACCGATATACAAGCCATGGGCCAGGCACAGGTGGTGATCGAAGCCATTGTGGAGCGCCTTGAGGTCAAACGTGAGCTGTTTGTGCAGTTGGAAGGCATTGTCTCGCCCGAATGCATTCTGGCCTCCAATACGTCGTCCTTGTCGATTACGGCCATTGCCGCGGCATGCGCCCATCCCGACCGTGTCGCCGGTTACCATTTCTTTAACCCTGTTCCTCTCATGAAAGTCGTCGAAGTCATCGACGGCTTGCGCACCGAGCGCGCCGTGGGCGATACCTTGATGGAACTGGCGCGCCAATTGGGGCATGCCCCGGTACGTGCCAAAGACATGCCGGGATTCATTGTGAACCACGCCGGACGCGGCATGAATATTGAAGGCTTGCGCATTGCGCAAGAGGCTGTCGCGCCCTTTGACCAGGTCGACGCCATCATGCGCGAACAGGCGGGTTTTCGAATGGGGCCGTTCGAGTTGCTGGACCTGACGGCGCTCGATGTGTCGCATCCTGTCATGGAATCCATTTACCATCAGTTTTACGACGAACCCCGTTTTCGTCCCTCGCCCATTACCGCCGTACGTTATGCGGGCGGTCTGCTGGGGCGCAAGACGGGCGAAGGCTTTTACCGCTATGTGCAGGGCCAGCAGCAAGTTCCCGAGCAAGCTGCCGTGCCGGCAGCCCTAGAGGGCCTTCAAGTATGGCTCGCGCCGTATCATGCCGTAGGACATAAACGGGCGTCGGCCTTGCTTAAAAGCCTGGGGGTGACGGCGATTGCCAGCGAGACCCCGCCCGATCATGCCCTGATCGTGGTGACGCCCTATGGCGAAGACACCTCCAGCGTGGTGGCGGCCCATCAGTTGGATGGCGAGCGTACGGTTGCGCTGGAAACCTTCTTCGGTCTGGAGCCAGGGCGGCGGCGGGTTCTTATGTGCTCGCCCGCCACCTTGCCGAAATGGCGTGATGCCGCTCATGCCTTGTTGGCGTCCGATGGCACCGCGGTGTCGGTCATTGACGATTCGGCCGGCCTGGTCGCGCAACGTATGGTTGCCACCATAGTGAACGTGGCGTGCGACATTGCCCAGCAAGCCATTGCCAGCCCCGAAGACATCGATCTGGCGGTATCGCTGGGCTTGGGCTACCCGCAGGGTGGCCCGCTGCGCATGGGCGATGCGCTGGGCGCGGCGCATATTTTGGAAATACTGCGGGCCATGTACCGGGTTACCGGCGACTCACGCTACCGCGCCAGTCTGTGGCTGCAGCGCCGCGTACAACTGGGCTTATCGCTGCGCGCCGAATCGGCCAGTTCCTTTATGGGCTAACAGGCAGCACTGCCTTAGGCCCCGCCGGGTTTTTTGGGTGGGGTGAGGTCAGTAAAAAAAAGGCCGCCTCTGTAACTGCAGAGGCGGCCTTTTTTATGGGGGTGAACCCCCGAGAAAATGCAATTCGTTTGTTACTTCGATGCGGAGACCATATATTGCACGGCCGCCTTGATTTCAGCGTCGGAGGCTTGCGAGCCGCCTTTAGGAGGCATGGCGCCTTTGCCATGAATGGCGATTTGCACCATGGTGTCCAGGCCGGAGGCAATAAGCGGCTCCCAGGCGGCTTTATCGCCCACCTTGGGAGCGCCGGCTACGCCCGCCGCGTGGCAGGCGAAGCACACCGATTTGTATAGTTTTTCACCGGCCGGATCAATGGTTTCCTCGGTGGCGGCGGATGCCGGGGCGGCGGCGTTAGCAGGAGGAGTTGCGGACACTGGCGCAGCGGCCGTGTTGGCGGCTGCCACAGCTGCGGGGGCCGGAGCCGCCGCAGGCTTGGCCGCTTCCGGTTTTGCTTCAGCGGCGGGTTCGGCCGGCTCGTCGAACGACGCACCGGATTTGTTGGCCATGTAAACCACGGCGCGCTCGACTTCGAGGTCGCTTAGCGACGGGTTGCCGCCCTTGGCAGGCATTGCGCCGATACCGTGTATGGCATTTTTGACGAGTTCTTCGTAACCGGCCTTGATGAAGGGTGCCCAGGCGGCTTCATCGCCCAGTTTGGGCGCGCCTGCTACGCCCGCCGTGTGGCAGGCTGTACAGGTGGATTCGAACACCTGCTGGCCTGTTTTAAGCACTTTGGGCGCGTTGGCGTCGACCAGCGTAAAGCCCGCAACCGGTTTAATGCGTGACGCAATGGCTTCCGGCGACTGTGCACTTGAGCCCGCGCCCATTTGAGTGGTGCTCGAGACCAACTTGACCAGCAATAGAATAATGGCGATCGGTATGATAAAGGCTAAAACAACCGTCACGATAAGTTGTTTCGGTGTCTTGATGAGGCCTTCGTGCCCCTCGATGGTTGTTTCGACGTGTTCTTCTGTGTTGTTCATAATCGAGTCCTGCGTATTCGGGAACAAAGGCGCTACAAAGCCTGAATTCAAGGCGGTTACAGTGGGGATGCCCAGCACGCGGCATCGCTCTTTAAACGAGTAAAGAACACGATTATACCGAGACTGCCGCGTAAATGCAGGGATGTTGATTCGGTGTCGAGCCCCGCGTTGCGGTTATGCAAAAATAGTTCCCATAAACACGCTACAATAGCGACCCTGCGCCCGTAGTTTAATGGATAGAATGAGAGCCTCCGAAGCTTTTGATACAGGTTCGATTCCTGTCGGGCGCGCCAGAATGCACAAAAAAGCAGCCTTCGGGCTGCTTTTTTGTGGGCGTTCGACTTGTTGCCCGACTTTCTCGCCGATGCTCGTCTGACCTTGTATTCAGCGTTTAAGGGGCATGCAGGGCGCTTATGGGGAAGCCGCATCCGCTTCTGTTGTTTACTTCAAGAAGCAACGGTGTAAGCTGAAGGGCACATTTCTTTTTTAAGGTGTCCCATGCGCCCTAATCTCGTCAAAAGTCGTCATCAGGCCGGCCAGCCCATCGTTAATGCCTGGCTTTCCATCCCCAGTAGTTATGCGGCCGAAGTCGTGGCGCGGCAAGGTTTTCACGCCGTCACGGTCGATATGCAGCACGGCATGATGGGATTCGAGACGGCGCTTGCCATGCTGCAAGCGATCAGCACGACGGACGCCACGCCGCTGGTGCGTTGTGCTTCGGCCAACGGGCCGCAAATTATGCGTTTACTTGATGCCGGGGCATACGGCGTGATCTGCCCACAGGTGGATACCCCCGAGCTGGCGCGCCGCTTTGTGGCGGCATGCCGTTACCCGGGCGCCGGAAATAGATCTTTTGGCCCCGCACGCGGGTTGCTGTATGGCGGTCCGGATTATTTCGATCACGCGGATTCGCACATCCTGGCGTTGGCCATGATTGAGTCGCAAGAGGCGCTGGATAATCTGGATGCCATTCTTGACACGCCGGGGCTGGATGGAATTTACATTGGCCCTAACGACCTGGCGCTTAGCCTGGGGCTGCGCCCTGGATCGGAAACGCAGGACAGGGTTGCGGATGCCATCGCAGTCATTCTCGCTGCAACGTTAAAGCGTCATTTGCTGGCCGGTATTTTTTGCGGTTCGTCGACACTGGCGCATGAACGCTTGAAACAGGGTTTTCATCTGGTCACGCCGGGGAATGACGCCAATATCCTGGCGACAAGCTGCAAGGCAAGTCTTGAGGAGACGCTCAGCTCCTCCGCATTGCAAGAACGGCCTAAGTCCGCAACAGGGTATTAGCTTCGGCTGGCTTGCATGTATTATGCTTAAACGCTTTCCCCGTTTGGGCTACTACCGCAAACGGCTACCGACGCAGCAACGACCGCAAAGCCAGGAAGCTCTTGTGATTAGTAACGACACTACTTTTTCCCTACACCCGTCTGCCAGCAGTGGCAGGCCGTCCAGCTATTCGGATCAGGTGTACGGCCAGATACTGGAAAACATTGTTTCCGGCGACTTTAACGAAGGCAGCAAGTTGCCTGCTGAAAAAGAGCTGTGTCAACGGTTTGGGGTGTCGCGGCCGGTGGTGCGTCAAGCGTTATCCCGGCTGCGTCTGGACGGGCTGGTCGAGGCGCGGCGAGGTAGCGGCACGTATGTGATCAGTCGGCCCTCCGACGAATTGAATAAGTTCACCGACCTGACCAAGGTTTCCAAGGTGTTGCGTTACTTGGAGTTAAGGCTTTCGGTGGAAGGCGGCGCGGCCGCGCTGGCGGCGCAGCGCCGCTCGTCTGATGCCATGGAAGCCATTGTTCGTGCGCACGAGGCATTCAATAAGCAGGTGTCGGCGGGGGTGTTTCTTCCGGCCGCCGACCGCGATCTGCATATGGCGATTTCGGCCGCGACGGGCAACGAATTTTTTGCCAAGGCACTGGAAAGCGCCGAGATGTCATTGGCGGAATTCATGGGGGTGTCTTTGTCGTTGACTAAATCGGGGTCGGCCGAGCGCGCCAAGTCGGTCATGCAAGAACACGCCAATATCGTTGAGGCCATCAGAGTCCAGGATTCCATTGAAGCCCGTGCGGCCATGGAGTTTCATATTTTGCAGGCCAAGCGCCGGCTGACCGATCGTTCGTTCGAGCCCTAGGGGTTAATACCTAAAGTTGTTATTTAAGTTTACAACTTTGAGTTCGACTGCTAGAGTTCTTTTATCTACTAGGAGGACGTATGTCGAATATTTATCTGGAGCCGGCAGACTATAAGTCGACGGTGGTGGCGGTTCCGCCTATCGCGTTGACGTCGGATTTTGAGATTGCCTACGATCAAAATACGGCGCTGGTGCGCCATATTGAAGAGGGCGGTGTGCGCATTCTGCTGTATGGCGGCAATGCCAATCTTTACCATTACGGGCAGCGGCTTTACCGTGATGCGCTGAAAATGATGCATGCGTATCAAACCGAGCGAACCAGTGTTATTACGTCTATCGGCCCCGATTTTGGCAAGATGATGGATCAGGCTAAAGCGGTGCGCGAGGTCGGTCTTAAAAACGTCATGCTGTTGCCGATGATGTTCCCGTCCGATCCGGTTGGCGTCGCCAATGCCGCACGCCGTGTTGCGAACGAACTGGGCTTCGGCGTCATTCTTTATATCAAGCGTGAAAACTACATTCAGCCGGACGTGCTGGAACAATTGATCCGTGATGGGGTCGTGCGCTTTGTCAAATATGCGGTCGAGCGCGACGATGCGTCCGAGGACGCCTATCTGGATTCCCTGCTCGCCGCGGTGGGCACGGACGTCATTGCCAGCGGCATGGGTGAAACGCCGATTGCCGATCATATCGGGCGGCGCAAGTTGGCTACATTTACGTCGGGCGCCGTGTGCATTGCGCCGGCTGCCGCGATGGAGCTCTTGTCCTTGTATCGGGCCGGTCAGCACGACCGCGCACTGGAATTGTCCGAGCCGTTTCTGGAGTTCGAGCGGGTGCGCGCTCAAATCGGCGGCATGAAAGTGCTGCACGATGGCGTCACGGTTTCGGGTATTGGCGACATGGGACCGCTGCTGCCCATGGTCTCTAATGTGACGGCCAGCGAAAAAACCGAGGTGGAGCGCGTTGTGGCAGCAGTCATCGCCGCAGAAAAAACCTGCCTTGAGGCCGCGGCTGTTTAGGGAATTTCAGTATAGAAAGGTATGGCGAGGGGGCTTCTAATATATTAGTATCTTAGTGGCTTGTTCGCCATTCCAGGCAACAAAAATCCCGGCTTAGCATCCGTTCGGGATATGTTGCAGACCACTTTTAAGCCCGTTAAGTTAAATAAATAGAGCAAGTTGGAGGAGATATCCATGAGTAAACGTAGTCATATGGCAGTGCGGTTCGCCGCGTCGGCCCTGGCCGTCGCGTTGGCGGGAACGGTTTGGGCCGCCGAGGGCCCGATCACCATTGTTCTGCCAGAGCAGCCTAATAACCTGGAACCATGTCGTTCGATTCGCAGCGACATCGGCCGGGTTATCAATATGAACATCACGGAAACGCTGACCAATATCCAGCCCGAAGCCGGTACGGTAGTGCCCTACCTGGCCGAAAGCTGGGAACAGGTCAACGACCTGACCTGGCGTTTCAAGCTGCGGCAGGACGTGAAGTTTCAAGACGGGTCCGACTTCAACGCCGATGCGGTCGTGTTTGCGGTGAACCGGTTGATGAATCCGGCCCTGACCTGCGACAGCCGGTCGAAATTCGGCGATGTCCAGTTGACGCCCAAGGCGGTGGATAAATTCACAGTCGATATCGTTTCCGATATACCGATCCCGATTATTCCGACATTGATGGGCACCGTGCAGATCGTTTCGCCCAAGACGCCGGCCGCCAAGGAAACCAACGCGCCGGTCGGCACAGGCCCTTATAAGCTTGAAAGCGCCGGCAATGAAAAAATCGTTTTGACCCGTAACGATGCTTACTGGGGGGCCAAGCCCGACGTCACGCAGGTGACCTACGTCTGGCGCGGCGAGTCGGCGATCCGTGCCGCCATGGTGGCGACGGGCGAGGCCGACATGACGCCCGCCATCGCGGTGCAGGATGCAACCGACCCCAAGACGGACTTCGCTTATTTGAATTCCGAAACCACCCGCATGCGTATTGATGCGCAAATACCGCCTCTGAACGACGTTCGTGTGCGCAAGGCGTTGAACCTGGCCGTCGATTGGGACGGCATGGGCGAAGCGCTGTTTGGCAAAGACGTGCTGCGTGCCTCGCAAATGGTCGTGCCCGGTGTGATCGGGCATAACCCCGATATCAAGCCCTGGGCTTATGATCCGGATCAGGCTCGTGCGCTGATCAAGGAAGCGCGTGACGCGGGCGTCCCGGTTGATACCGAAATCACCATTATCGGCCGTAACGGCTTCTTCCCGAATGCCGCCGAGTCGTCGGAAGCCATGATGGCGATGTGGCGCGATATCGGCTTGAAAATCAAGCTGCGCCAATTGGAGGCCGGCGACTGGGTGCGTTATTTGGACAAACCGTATCCACCAGAGCGCGGTCCCACCCTGTTCCAGCAGCAGCATGACAACAACACGGGTGATGCCGGGTTTACGGTACCGGTCATGTATTTGAGCGAAGGGCAGTATTCAACTATTAAAAATCCCGAGCTCGATACCATCATTACCAAAGCCATGTCGGCCACCGGCAAAGAGCGCGAAACGCTGTTTCAGCAAGCGTTTGCCAAAGTGCACGACGATGTCGTCGCCGATGTGCCGATGTATCACATGATCGGTTACGTGCGTGTCGGACCCCGCCTTGACTGGCGTCCCGACTTGAAGACCAACAGCGAGATCGCGGTGGCGCAGATCAAGCTTAAAAACTAAGGCGCGGGAAATGGCGGTCAGGGTTCTGGCCGCCTTTTTTTATTTAAATGCGGTTCTCTTGTTTATCGGTTTTTGGAGTTGTGCAATGCTTGGTTATATCTTCAAGCGTTCGTCTCAGAGTTTGATTGCGGTCGTGGGCTTGTTGATCCTGGTCTTCTTTCTGTCAAGACTGACCGGCGATCCGGCTTACTTATATTTGCCGCTGGATTCATCCCAGGCGCAGCGCGATGCTTTCTCGGCGCTTCATGGTCTGGATCAGCCTATTTATATACAGTTTTTCAGCTATCTGGGCGAGCTCGCGCACCTTGATTTCGGCATGGCGCTGAGTCGCAATCGGCCGGCCATGGAGGTGGCGCTGGAGGCGTTTCCGGAAACGCTCAAGCTGGCGGCCATCGCCATGTCGCTGGCTTTGGTCCTGGCGATTACGGTGGGTGCGCTGGCTGCGGCGGCGCCCGACAGCATTTTTGACAAGATCGCCAGTACTGTTTCACTGGCGGGCGCGAGCGCTCCGGATTTTTGGGTGGCCATTGTCGCCATTCTGATTTTCGCCGTCGGGCTGGGCTGGCTGCCCACATCGGGCACAGGCTCGCCCTTGCATTGGATCATGCCGGTTTTTGTGCTGACGTTGCGGCCTTTCGGGCTGCTGGTGCAAGTCGTGCGCGGCACGATGATCTCGGCGCTGTCGTCGGCCTATGTCAAGACAGCGCGCGCCAAGGGCGTGAAAAGCAGTCAGATCATTTTCGTCCATGCCTTGCGCAACTCTTTGCTGCCGGTCATTACGGTGGCTGGCGATCTGGCGGCCAGTCTGGTCAACGGCGCCGTCATTGTCGAATCGATCTTTGGCTGGCCAGGTATCGGCAAGCTCATGATCGACGCCATCATTCGGCGCGACTTTGCCCTGATCCAGTCCACGGTGTTGATTACCGCGATTGCTATTTTCATACTCAATATCGTGATTGACCTGATCTACGCTTCGCTCGATCCGCGCATTAAACATCAAACATCATGAGTACTCTGGCTATGACGAGTGAACAACAGGCCTCTAAAGGCTGGTTAAAAACCATGGGAGGCAATCTGCGTCTGCTGGCGAACGACAGGCAGGCTTTGCTGGCGCTGTGCTTCCTGATCGTGGTGCTGCTGTGCGCCATCGTGGGCCCGCTGCTGCTGGGCGACGTGGCGCGCAAGCCGAATTTTCGGGCGCGCAACCTTGCGCCGTTTACGTTTGAGCACGGCTGGGCTTATGTTCTGGGCGCCGACACACTGGGTCGCAGCTTGTTGGCGCGCCTTATTGTGGGCGCGCAAAACACCATGGGCATCGCCTTTTTCGCGGTGATTACCTCGATGGTTATTGGCGGAGCGCTGGGCCTGGTCGCGGGGTATAGCCGCAACTTCTGGAGCAGCCTGATTTTGCGCGCGACTGACATTGTCATGAGCTTTCCGTCGCTGCTGCTGGCGCTGATTGTGCTGTTTAGCCTGGGGCCGTCCATCACCAATCTCGTGATTGTGCTGGCGGTCACGCGTATCCCTATTTATTTGCGGACTACGCGCGCCGAGGTGCTGGAGGTGCGCGAACGCATGTTCGTCACCGCGGCCATGGCGCTGGGCGCAAGCCATTTGCGCATCGTGTTTCGGCATATTGCGCCGCTGGTGTTGCCGACCCTGTTGACAATAGGCGCGATTGATTTCGCCACCGTGGTATTAGCCGAGTCGTCGCTGAGTTTTCTGGGACTGGGCGTCCAGGCGCCCGAGTTCACATGGGGTTCCATGGTGGCAACCGGACGGGGTTACTTGTCCACCGCCTGGTGGATCGCGTTCTGGCCCGGCCTGGCGCTGTTGTTAATGACATTGTCGTTGAATATTTTATCGAACTGGTCGCGCACGTTTGCCGATCCGCAGCAACGCTGGCGCATTGAGCTGGCCCGATCACGCAAAGGGAAGAAACGCGTATGACTGGCACCTCCCATCTTCTTGAAGTCGAAAACCTGACGGTCGATTTTCTTTCGCTTGGCGGCGCGTTCCGGGCCACGCGCAACGTGAGTTTTCATGTGGATGCGGGTGAAACCCTGGTGATCCTGGGCGAGTCGGGATCGGGCAAGTCGGTCAGCGCCTCGGCCATCATGGGCCTGATCGATACGCCGCCGGGGGAGATCTGTTCCGGCAGTATTCGCTATCGCGGACGCGACCTGGCTCACATGTCCCACGAGGAACGGCGCGAGTTTAACGGCCAAAAGCTGGCCATGATCTTTCAGGATCCGTTGTCGCACCTAAACCCTGTTTATACCGTGGGCTGGCAGTTGGCCGAGGTGTTCAGGGCGCATGACATCGCCAGCGGCGTGCAAGCGCGGGCCAAGGCCATTGAAATCCTGGAGTATGTGGGCATAGACGATGCGCAAACGCGGTTCGATCAGTATCCGCATCAGTTCTCCGGCGGACAGCGCCAGCGTATCATGATCGGCATGGCGATTGCGCTTCGGCCCGAAATCCTGATTGCCGATGAGCCCACGACAGCTCTGGATGTCAGCGTGCAGGCGCAGATCCTGGATTTGCTCAAGCGGCTGCAGCGCGAGTACGGCCTGGCGGTCATCATGATTACGCATGACCTTGAAGTGGCCGCCAATATGGCCGACCGCATTGTGGTCATGAATGGCGGAAGCATTGTCGAGTTGGGCGACGCGCGCGAGGTGTTCGAGCACCCGCAACATGCCTATACGAAAAAGCTCATCAATGCGTTGCCGCACGACCTGGATGACGGGGCGGGGCAGCGCTCATTGGCCGAAGCAGGCCAGCCGATTCTGGATATCCGTCATCTTGACAAGAATTACGTGTTGTCGCGTGGCGCCTTCGACAAGAAACGCCTGTTCCAGGCGGTCAAGGATGTCAGCTTTACCGTGGCCGCGGGTGAAACCGTGGGCATTGTGGGCGAGTCCGGTTCGGGCAAGTCGACCATTGCCCGGGTGTTGCTGCGGCTTAACGAAGCCAGCGGCGGCGCCGCGTTGTATCGCGGTAATGATATTTTCAAGATGGGACCCGACGCGCTCCTGGCCTTTCGACGCAAAGTGCAAATGGTGTTTCAAGACCCTTATAGCTCGATGAACCCGCGCATGGACGTGTTCTCCATCATTTCCGAGCCATGGCGCATTCATAAGGGTTTGCTGCCCCAGGCACAATGGCGCGATCGTGTGGTGGAACTGTTGGGGCTGGTTGGTTTGGGGCCGGAACATATGCGGCGCTACCCGCATCAGTTTTCGGGCGGCCAGCGCCAGCGTATCGCCATTGCGCGAGCGCTGGCCTGCGATCCGGAGCTGATTGTGTGCGACGAGGCGGTATCGGCGCTGGATGTTTCCATTCAGCTGCAGGTCATCGAGTTGCTGGCCGACCTGCGTGACCGGCTTGGCCTAGCCTATATTTTTATTACCCACGACCTGCCTATCGTCAAGCATTTTGCTGATAGGATTATCGTCATGAAAAACGGTCAGATTGTCGAGCAGGGCAAAACCGTCGACATTTTCCGAAATCCGACTCACGACTACACGCGCCAGCTTATCGATGCGACGCCGCGGCCCAAATGGGAACTCGCTGAATCCGCATCGATGGCTTAGTTTTACATTGCAGCAAGGTTCTTATGCATAAAGAAATCACAATCCTTCAGGCAGCGGTGCTGCCCGAGAAAACCCATCGCGAGCTTCGCGAGCATTTCACCGTATTGGACTGGCCCGCCGACCCGGCGGACAGGAACCGGTTTTTAGCCGATCACGGCAAGGAAATACGGGGTATTGCCGTACGCAAAACGCAGGTCGACGAAGCATTGATGCAACGTTTGCCCGCGCTTGAAGTTATTTCCAGCTATAGTGCCGGACTTGAAGGGGTGGATGTCGAGACGGCCCGGGCACGGGGCGTCGCCGTCCACAATACATCGAAGGTGTTGGCCGAGGACGTTGCCGATCTTGGCCTTGGGCTGATGATCAATATCACTCGGGGACTGCACCACGGACATAATTTCGTTCGCGAAGGACGCTGGCCGAATGAGGCGTTTCCGCTGGGACGGTCGTTGCGCGCGTTAAATGTCGGCATCATCGGGTTGGGCCATATTGGCCTGGCGCTGGCGCGCCGGCTGGAAAGCATGGGGTGCGCGCCGGCCTATTACGGTCCGAACGAAAAGCCCGTGCCATACCCTTTCTTCCCCGACCTTCACGCCTTGGCGACCTGGGCCGACATGCTGGTGGTCACGTGTCCCGGCGGGGACGCTACCCACCACCTGGTCAATGAACGCATCCTGGCGGCATTGGGCGCCGAAGGCTTCCTGGTTAATATTTCACGCGGAACCGTCGTTGACGAACAAGCGTTAATTGCCGCGCTGGATCGCGAGGCCTTGGCCGGGGCTGCGCTGGACGTTTTCGAGAACGAGCCGAATATTGCGCCAGCGCTACGCAACAGCCATCGGGTCGTCCTTTCACCCCATATGGGCAGCGGCACGAAAGAAACGCGTCAGCTTATGGGCGACGCCGTTGTCGCGGCGCTGCTGACGCATTTTCGCGCGGCCTGACCTGCGCCGGATTGGTTGTGCTGATAGGGCGCTCCGTCGAGCGCCCTGTGTTTTTTCAGGCCTGTCAGGCGCTATCGCGCCTAATGATCTGAAAGCCAACGTCGAAAACGCGTGTGGGACTAGGGCGGCCCATCATTTTATTCAGCAGCGCGTCCGCGGCTTGTATGCCGATGGCGCGGCCGTCCACTTTGACACTCGATAAAGTAGGGAAAGTGTGCGCGGCGAAATCGAGGTCGCCAAACCCCATGACCCCAAGTTGTGCAGGAATCTGAAGGCCACGAGACAATGCTTCGGCCAACGCCCCTTGCGCCAGTGCGTCCGAGCTGCAAATAATCGCATCGAGCCGGTGCTGGTCGAGCAGGACGGCCGTGCTGGCCCGGCCCAACTGCAGCGTGGAGGGGGCGGGGCTGTAGTCGACGGGCACATCGGTGATTCCATGTCGCGCAAGCTCGTCAATGAGGCCTTTGCGGCGCAGTTCGGAGCGTTCGTTTTGTGCCCAGACCAGGCCGAAACGCCGATAGCCTTTACCCAACAGATAGCGTGCGATCGAACGGCCGGCCTCTTCGTGCGAGAAGCCGACCAGCATATCGATTGGAGTCGGTGTCAGATCCCATGTTTCAACGACAGGGATACTGGCGGCAAGCAAGCGTTGGCGTGTTGCAGACGTGTGGTTGATTCCGGTCAGCATAATACCGTCCGGGCGGCGCTTCAGGATGGCTGCGGTTAGTTCGTCTTCGCGTGTGTCCGATAGCCCTGACAGGCCCAGGAGCACGTGATAGCCGTTATCCCAAAGCCGATCGATCAGGCCCTGGATAGTTTCTATATAGATGGAGTTCGAGACTTGCGGAACAATGGCGGCGACGAGCTTGGTTTTTCGCGACGCCAGGCCACCGGCTAACTGGTTGGGTATGTAGCCCATGCGCGCGACCGTTTTACGCACTCGCTCGATAGTCTCGGGCTTGACCAGATCGGGGCGATGCAGGGCGCGTGACACGGTCATGGGCGATACGCCGGCAACACGAGCAACGTCTTTGAGTGTCAAGCTCGTTGAAAGAGTGCCTCCCTCGATCCGCTCTATATCGAAGCCTGTGATTGTATGCGCGGGGGGCGGGGGTCCTTTGGGGCGTGTCATGGGTTTCCTGTGTCAGGTATGCAGTATATCGACAACGACGCGGGTCGGGCTTATGCCCGAATTTATAGGAAGCACGATTCTAAACAAGAAAAACGGTCAGCCAATCAATGATTGCGCAATCATTTTAGGGTATTATTTGGTTTTGACCGAACGATTTTTGGAAAATTGAGATTCTCTTTAGGTTCCAAAAACACTATTTTCACCAACGTTGTCTTCACAAATGATTGCGCAATCATTTGTGAAGACATGTTAATAAATTGGAGACAGTATGAAAAGCAAGATTGGAAATATCAACAAGAACTCTATGAAACGCGTCGTTAGCGTTGCGGCTGTAATGCTGGGGATTGCGGCGGCATCCATCGCGAGCCAGGTGCAGGCTCAAAGCTATCCAGCCAAACCGCTTCGCATGATTGTTGCATTCCCGCCAGGAGGCACGACAGACATCATTGGGCGCTTGGTGGCCACCGAAATGTCCAAAGAGCTCGGCGAAGCTATTGTGGTTGAAAATCGTGGCGGAGCGGGTGGGCTGATTGGTACAACGGCGGTTGCGCAGGCTCCGGCCGACGGCTACACCGTTTTGCTGTCCAGCAGTACGTTATCTACTTATGCGGGCCTGTATTCCAAAGTGTCGTTTGACGCCGAGGCTGACTTTGAGCCGCTAGGCCTGATTGCGACCTCTCCTTATTTGATGGCGGTACATCCCTCTTTGCCGGTCAAATCGGTGTCCGAACTGATCGCCTATGCCAAAGCCAATCCTGACGCCGTCGCGGTGGCCGGCTCCGGTCCCGGAACCGCGCAGCATCTGGGATGGGAATTGTTCAAGCGCGACACGTCCGCTCCGGTGCTGTATGTGCCTTATAAGGGCAGTGGCGCGCTCATGCCCGACTTGTTATCGGGCCGCCTGCAGGCCGTTATCGATAACGTTGCCTTGTTGTCGCAGTATGTACAAAGCGGTGAGCTACGCGCTTTGGCTGTCACCAGCAACGCTCGCTCTAAGCGGATGCCCGATGTTCCGACCGTTATCGAAAGTGGTGTGAGCGATTTCGAAGTGCTGGGCTGGTTCGGGTTATATGCGCCCGCCAAGACGCCGCCTGATGTCGTCAAGGCTTTGAATAGTGCGCTTATCAACGTATTGCGTAACCCGGCGGTGAAAGAGAAGCTGGAGGGCCTGGGCGTCGATCCGTATTCGGGCTCCAGCGAAGAACAACGCCAGCTTTTAAAACGTGAGCTGGCCGTGTGGACCAAAGTCATACACGACGCCGGCATTAAGCTCGATTAATCGAGGCGCAAGCTTTTTAATAAGGAATAGAGGAACAGATATGGTTAGTTTAGATAAAGCACAAGGTCTATTTGTGGTTGCACAGACGCCTTTTGACGAGGTTGGCGCGGTTGATCTTGAAAGCGTGCGAACGCTGGCCGACTTCTATCTTGCGCACGGCGCGAACGGATTCACTGTCCTGGGTGTTGCGGGCGAGTCGGTTAAATTGACTCCGGACGAGGCGATGGCGGTTACCAAGACGTATATCGACAGCGCACAAGGTAAGCCCGTTGTGGTGGGCGTCAGCAATGCCAGCATGGCTCAGTTGCGCGAGCTGACCGCCTCCGTCATGGACGCGGGCGCGGCTGGCGTGATGATTGCCCCTCCCGGCGGACTAAAGACGGAAGAGGATTTGTTTTCTTACTTCAGTGCTGTGTTCAGTCAGATCGGCGATGTGCCGACGGTATTGCAAGACTTTCCCACCTCGTCGCAAGTCTGGATGTCGGTGCCTTCCATTTTGCGTCTCATTGAGGCCTTTCCGCAAATTCAGGTGATCAAGGAAGAGGACGTGCCTTGCCTCGATAAAATCAGCCGCTTGCGCGAATCTACCGGGCGGCGAGTTGCTATTCTGACGGGCAATAACGGCGTTTATCTGCCCCAGGAGCTGGCGCGCGGAATTGATGGGCCAATGGCCGGGTTCTCGCATCCTGAAATGCTTTCGGGCGTGTATCGGCTTTATAAACAAGGCGATGTCGAGGCGGCTCATGATTTGTTTGACTGCTATTTGCCGCTGCTCAATTACGAGCATCAAGGGCAATGGGGCGTTGCCGTGCGCAAAGAGGTGCTCAAGCGTCGGGGCGCCATTCGCCACGCCGGCATGCGTGTGCCGGGGCCGCGCTTGAAACCGGCGGACTACCTTGAAATCGATCGTCTGGTCCGGCGGGTCGCGTCCGCCGTTGCCGCTACCGCTTAAACGGTCTTGCGCGCCGCCTTATGAAAACACGGCCAGACGCTGGATTTGACTCCGGCGTCTGGCCGCGTGGCGTTGCGCTTTGTGTTGACTCGCGCCCCCTTTGAAGGAGCCAATGCACAGGGTCAACGAATGCCAAGACGCTACGGCTTTTTCAACGCTGCATGATAGCGAGCCACGTACGAGGCAAAGTCTTCCGTGTCGCTTTGTTCAATCCGCTGCTGCTCCTGCAGCGACTGAGCGGCCAGGCTTTGATATTCCGCTTGCAGGGCATCGCTCATGGGCGTGGCGCGCAGCCTGTCGTGGTGTTGAAGGCTTTGCCGCAGCGAGTAGTCATGCAGGCTGATGTTTTCCGCAAGAAGATGCTGCAGTAGTTGCGCCGACGGGGTTTGCTCGCTGTCTGTCAGTTTGACCTGCTGGGCCTGCACGGCCGCGGCATGATGACTGACGCCGTAGGCGCTGTCGAGTATCTCGGCATAGGGGCGGATTTGCTCCAGCAGCTCTTGGCCCCAATCACTCAGGCCGATTGCCTGGTTTTGTTTAATCAATGTAAGACCCGGTTTACGGCCTTCTTTGGCGACCAGGGCAAAGTTGTCATGGCTGTCCTGGCAGTGGCCCGCCTGGGGAAACAGTGGACTGTCCTCGGCGGCGCAAAACAGCAGGAAGGCATCCATGAAGTAGCTGGTCTGCGCGGAGATACCGATAGGCGCATTGGGGTCGATGTCCAGGCAACGCACTTCAATGTACTGCACCCCGCGCGAGGCAAGCGCCGTGGAAGGACGTTCACATCGCCCTGTGGTGCGTTTGGGACGAATGCTGGCATAGAACTCGTTTTCGATTTGCAGCAAATTGGTATTGAGCTGAATCCATTCGCCGTTGCGATGGGTGCCGATGGCTTCATACGGCGGCCAGGGCGTGCTGACGGCATCGTAGACGCGCTGGATGTAAGTGCCGATATCGTTATAGCAAAGCTGCAGGTCGGACTGCGCCTTGTTCTGATAGCCCAGGTCGCTCATGCGCAAGCTGGTGGCATAGGGCAGATAAAGCGTGTCGTCGTCCAGTTTGCTCAGTGCATGATCCATGCCTTGCAGGAAATGCGTTGAAACGGCGGGGGACGCGCCGAACAAGTACATCAGTAGCCACGAGTTGCGCGTAAAATTTCGGATCAGCGCCAGGTAGCCGTTGGAACGCTTTTCTTGCAGCGTAGTCCCTTGTGCGCCCAGCGCGTCCCAAAGGTCGTCCGGCAAGGAAAAGTTGTAGTGCACCCCCGCAATGCATTGCATGGCTTTGCCGTAGCGTTCGGCCAGGCCGCGCCGGTATACGTGCTTGAGCATGCCCGTGTTCGAGGTGCCGTACCAGGCGATGGGAATGTCCGCCTCGGGCGGCAAGTGCGCCGGCATCGATTGATTCCAAATCAGTTCGTCTTGCAGCTGTTGAGCCACAAATCGATGCGTGTCGGTCAGCTCGTCCAGCAGGGCCGGCACGGACGACTGCGTGCCGGTAATCAGCTCGAGCAGCGCTTCGGAGTAGTCGGTGGTGACTTTGGGGTTGGTCAGGGCGCTGCCCAGGACGGTTGGGTGCGGCGTTTTGGCCAGAACCCCGTGGTGGTCGACGCGCAGGCCCTCTTTTTCGATACCGCGCAGAATGCGGGTGAGCGACGGCAGGTTAGCTCGCAACGAGGCGTCGCGTTCGGTACTTATTGTCATTGCGGGGTATCTTTCATATTGGTATGTATCGCCGCCGATTTTAACCGAGCCCTTAAAATAAGCGCAGAACTAATTAAATCGAGGTGCGACGTGTTATTGCGAGCTGGATTGGTCACTGTATTCCTGGCATTGTTGGCAGGGTGTTCGCCTGACTACAACTGGCGTAAAGTGTCCGTTGCCGACGGTATGGTAACGGCTATTTTGCCTGATAAGCCAAGGGTGCAAGAGCGCACGCTCAGTTTTTCCGGTCATGAACTGTCGTTCTCGCTGACCGCGGCCATGGTTCACGATGCTACTTTTGCTATCGGTTATGCGCCCATGCCCGAAGCATTGCGCGCCGATGAAGCCGCGCGCAACGAAATGGGACAGGCGGTCATTCGTTCGTTTTATCAGAATCTGGGGGTTGCCGTTCCGGCCGAATTACCCGCTTTGGGGAAGCGGTTTGTGATCGAAGGCCAATCGCCGAGCGGACCGGTTACGCTTCAGGCCGAGACTTGGGTGCTGCCGCATGCGCTGATTGAGGGGATCGTAACCGCACCGACGGCGTCATTTCCCGAGTCGCAAGCGAAGGAGTTCTTTGCCGGATTGGCGGCGGGGCAGAAAGCGGCAGGTCGGTAAGCTCTGGCAGCAGGCCGGCCTGGATAGCGACGGTAATGGCCGCTTGCCTGCCGTGTACCTGAAGTTTTGTGCAAGCGTTGTGAATGTGAAAGTTGATGGTTCGCTCGGTGAGCCCTAGAATCATGCCTACTTCCCAACTGGTTTTGCCAACGGCGGCCCACCTAAGACAGGTTAATTCTCGTGTGGTAAGGGGCTTCATGGCATGATCTCCGTATAAAATTTTATTTTGATTACAATTTTTATTAAAATGTATCAATTATATGCATCCGGGTAAATAGCCGTTGGACAAAACCATCATTCGCGCGTTTCGCGGGGGCTGAATAGATAGTGATAAAATAGTGGATTCATTCGCGCCGATTTGCTTGATCTGCTTGCGGGCGCCTCATAAATCCAGCTAAAGAGGTCCTTATGGCCCAACTATTTGCTCCGAAAACTGCTGCTGATCCTCAGGTTTCAGCCAGCCACGCCAACACGGTAAACCCTGCCATTTCCGGCGCTTCCTCCATCGACTCCGCATCGCAGCCTTCGGCTTCTGCCGGCTCGGTGGGCCGCGTAACGCCGCAATTCATCGGCTTTGACGAGCCCTTGCACCTGGCCAGCGGGCAAGTTTTGCCCCGCTATGAACTCGCCGTCGAAACCTACGGTACGCTCAATGCCGAACGCAGCAACGCCGTGCTGGTCTGTCATGCGCTTAACGCGTCGCATCACGTCGCCGGTATATCCACTGTCGAGCCTTACGATGTGGGCTGGTGGGACAACATGGTCGGTCCCGGCAAAGCGCTCGATACCGACCGGTTCTTTGTCATTGGCGTCAATAATCTCGGTTCGTGTTTTGGCTCGACCGGGCCCGCCAGCATCAATCCCGACACAGGCAAGCCCTGGGGCGCGGCGTTTCCCATGTTGACCGTTGAAGACTGGGTGTGTGCGCAAGCCCGCCTGGCCGATTACTTCGGTATTGAAAAGCTGGCCGCCGTCATGGGCGGTTCGCTGGGGGGAATGCAGGCCTTAAGCTGGGCGATCACTTGCCCTGAACGCGTAGGGCATTGCGTGGTCATTGCCAGCACGCCCCGGCTTTCTGCTCAAAACATTGGGTTTAACGAAGTGGCGCGTCGCTCCATAATCACCGACCCTGATTTCCATGGGGGCGATTATTACGCGCACGGCACCGTGCCCAAAAAGGGTTTGTCGGTCGCGCGCATGGTGGGCCATATTACGTATTTGTCCGACGATGACATGGCGGCGAAATTTGGTCGCACGCAACGCGCGCCAAGCGAAAACGGTCAGTTTCGCTACGGGTACGACGTCGAGTTCGAAGTGGAGTCCTACTTGCGTTATCAGGGCGAGAAATTTTCGGGCTATTTCGACGCCAATACCTATTTGCTGACCACGCGGGCGCTCGACTACTTTGATCCGGCGCGTACTTACGCCGGCGATCTGGCTCGTGCGCTGGAACAGGTCTCGGCCGAGTTCTTATTGGTTTCTTTTACCACCGACTGGCGCTTTCCACCCGAGCGCTCGCGCGAAATCGTGCGTGCGCTGCTTAAAAACCAACGGCCCGTCACCTATGCGGAAATCAACGCGCCTCATGGGCACGATGCATTCCTGCTGGACGACGCGCGCTATCATGCGGTCGTTCAGGGCTACTACGACCAGATCGCGACCACGTTGGGCTTGCCTGAGCGCCGTTCGGTTACCGGAGTCCTGGCATGAGCGCTAGACCACAAACGACTGCTTCGGGCGCTATACGATCCGATTTGAAACGGATCGCAAGTTGGGTGCAGCCCGGCACGAGAGTGCTTGATTTAGGCTGCGGCGACGGAACGTTGCTGGCGTACCTGCGCGATAGCAAGCAAGTGGTCGGAGCCGGCGTCGAGCTGGATGACGAGCGCGTTATTGCGTCGGTGCGGCGGGGCGTGCGGGTTGTGCAGCAGAACCTGGAAGAAGGGCTGGCCTTGTTCGACGATCAGCAGTTCGACACGGTGGTGCTGTCCCAGACGCTGCAGTCCATGCATCACACCGAACATATCTTGCGTGAAATGGCCCGGGTAGCCCGCTTTGGCATTGTGTCGTTCCCCAACTTCGGCTATTGGCCACACGGCTGGTCGATTCTAAGGGGACGCATGCCGGTTACGGGCGAAATGCCTTTCCAGTGGTACAACACCCCCAATATTCATTTGTGCACCCTGAAAGACTTTCAGGATCTGGCTGGGGCGCTTGATTTGCGTATCACCGACCTGGCTACGTTCAATGTCGATAAAGAAGTTAAACTTTTCCCCAGCTGGCGCAGCACGTTGGCCGTTTATCGCTTCGAATCGCCCATTGGGGCCGGCAAAAAATAGGGGGCCGTTATTTTTCGATTCTCAGGTGTGTATGCCAGTGGGCGGGTTATGCCGCTGCTGGTCTTGGGCTTTGCCAGCGGCTTGCCGCTTGCTCTCACCAGCGGAACTTTGCAGGCCTGGGCGACGGTCTCGAATGTTTCCCTGCAAAATATCGGCTTTCTGACGTTAATCGGCACCGCCTACACGCTTAAGTTCTTGTGGGCGCCGCTGGTGGACCGCTATGCGCCGCCCGTGCTGGGCCGGCGTCGCAGCTGGATTTTCTTCACGCAAATTCTATTGGCCTTTGCCACTGCCGGCATGGGCCTGCTTTCGCCCGCCGACAGCCTGGGCGTGCTGGCCTTGTTGGCCGTCTTGGTTGCTTTCCTGTCGGCCACCCAGGACATTGCATTCGACGCCTATAGCACCGATGTGTTGCGCCAGAACGAACGCGCGGCCGGCGCGGCGGTTAAGGTGCTGGGCTACCGGCTGGCCATGATTGTTTCGGGGGGACTGGCCCTGGTGTTGGCCGACCAGTGGCTGGGCTGGAACAGTACGTATTTTTTGATGGGCGGGTTCATGGGGCTGTGCGCTATTGCCACCTTGCTGGCGCCCGAACCGGAAGTGGTTGCGCGTGCGCCGCGTACGTTGGCGCTTGCGGTGGTTGAGCCGTTGTTGGAATTTTTCAAGCGGCCTGGCGCGCTCAGTATCTTGCTGCTGATCGTGCTGTACAAGTTGGGGGACGCGTTTGCCGGCGCCTTATCCACCACCTTTCTTTTGCGTGGCGCGGGTTTCTCGGTGTCGGAAGTCGGTACCGTCAATAAAGTCTTCGGCCTGGCCGCTACCATTGTCGGCGCCCTGGCGGGGGGCTCGCTCATGGCCCGCTTTGGCCTGTACCGCTCCTTGATGATGTTCGGCCTGTTGCAGGCGGCCTCTAATTTCGGCTACTGGGTGCTGGCGGTGACGCCGCCGCACCTTTATTCCATGGCCTTTGTGGTGGCCATTGAGAATCTGTGCGGCGGGCTGGGAACCGCCGCCTTCGTGGCCTTGTTGATGGCGCTTTGCAAACAGGAGTTTTCCGCGACGCAGTTTGCCTTGTTGTCGGCCTTATCCGCTGTCGGGCGCACTTACCTGGCCGGGCCACTGACTCCGCCGCTGGTCCAGTCGCTGGGCTGGCCGGCCTTTTTTACCGTAACCGTCTTGATCGCTATTCCGGGCTTGGTTCTGCTCTGGGTGCGGCGTGCGGAAATTAACGGCCTCGATGCCATAAACTAAGCCATGCTACTGGTCTTGTATCTTATTGCCATTACCGCTGAAGCCATGACGGCGGCGCTGGCGGCAGGGCGCCGCGATATGGATTGGATCGGGGTGTGCATTATTGCGTGCATCACCTCGCTGGGCGGCGGGTCGGTGCGCGATGTGTTGCTGGGGCATTATCCCCTTACCTGGGTAGCGCACCCCGAATATCTTTGGATAACCGCTGTCGCCGCCTTGATTACGGCGCTGATTGCCCCGATCATGCAGCGGCTGCGGCGCCTTTTCCTTTTGCTCGATGCCTTGGGATTGGTGGTGTTTACGGTTATCGGCTGCCAGATTGCGCTGGCGATGAAGCTGCCCATTACCATTGTCCTGGTCAGCGGCATGATTACCGGTTGCGCCGGAGGCGTGTTGCGCGATATTTTATGTAACGACATTCCCCTGCTTTTGCGCAAGGAACTGTATGCCAGCGTTTCCGTGGTGACCGGCGCACTGTATCTGACCGCCGAATACTACGATCTGCCGAGCAACGCAGCCATGATCGGTCCCATGGTCATCGGCCTGACGTTCCGCATGCTGGCCCTGAGATTTAATTGGCAAATGCCCAAGTTCGTCTATCGCGACGAATGGCGCTAGCCCAGTGAATGCGGTTGTGGCAGCCCCCCTCGTTTTTATTGGAATACGACATGCTAAGAGTGATATCAGCCAACCTTAACGGAATTCGATCCGCCACCAACAAAGGGTTTCTCGATTGGGTTCTGCTGCAAGATGCGGATTTTGTCTGCATGCAGGAACTCAAAGCCCAGGAAGCCGACATGACGCCGGCCATGTTGAATCTGCCCGGTTACCACAGCCACTTCCACTACGCTGAAAAGAAGGGATATAGCGGGGTCGGCATATACGCCAGGCATGAGCCGAACAGCGTTATCGAAGGGCTGGGCGTCCCCGAGATCGACGCGGAAGGGCGTTACCTGGAACTGGTCTACGACAACCTGTCGCTCATTTCGCTTTACCTGCCTTCAGGGTCCAGCGGCGACCATCGTCAAACTGCCAAATTTGCCTTCATGGAGCATTTCTTCGGCCATTTGGCGGACCTGGCCAAGTGCGGCCGACAGGTCATCTTGTGCGGCGACTGGAATATCGCCCATAAAGAAATCGATCTGAAGAACTGGAAGGGCAACCTGAAAAACAGCGGTTTCCTGCCCGAAGAGCGCGCCTGGCTGACCCGGGTGTTCGACGAGTTGACCTGGGTCGACGTTTACCGTCACTTATACCCCGACGCCACCGGCGATGCCTATACCTGGTGGAGCAACCGCGGGCAGGCCCGGGCCAATAACGTCGGTTGGCGCATCGACTATCAGATCGCGACGAAGGACATCGCGGTCACGGCCAAAGCGGCGTCCATTTATAAAGAGTCCTGGTTTAGCGACCATGCGCCGTTGACGATTGACTACGAGATGACGGCGTAGATGGTTTGAATTGTCACGGATACACGATGTCTATGGCAATTCAAGGTAATAATAGATGGCATTAATCATTGATGACGCTTGACGTTATTAACGCGTAGCGTTACTATTTCTATGATCTTGTCATTTTCCTGTCCTGACACGGAGTCTTTATTTAGCCGTAAACGCGTGCCGCGCTTTGCGAATATCGAGCGTGTGGCGCGCCGAAAGCTGGAGCAATTGGACTGGGCTGGCAGAATTGACGATTTGCGTATTCCACCGAACAATCGGTTAGAACTATTAAAAGGCGACCGAGCTGGCCAGTACAGCATTCGCATCAATGATCAATGGCGCGTGTGTTTTCGATTTCACAACGGCAACGCCATGAATGTGGAAATCATTGATTACCACTGAGAGAACCGTTATGAGTGAATTGACTCCTATCCATCCAGGCGAGATCCTGCTGGAAGAATTTTTAAAGCCGTTGGGCATTAGCCAGTATGCACTGGCAAAGGCCGTTGAAGTGCCGGCCCGTCGCATTAATGAAATAGTTCACGGAAAGCGGTCTGTCACCGCTGATACCGATCTGCGCCTGTGTCGTTACTTTGGTTTATCGGATGGTTATTGGCTGCGCGGACAGGCCCGGTACGATACCGAAGTAGCGAAAACCACAATGGCCGGTGTGTTGGCGCGTATTCGTCGATACGATGAGACGCACGCATAAACTATAGTTGTAGTCTGATCGGAGCGGAGGGCCGCTGCGACTGCGGCGCCACTCGACAACTGCTAGGTGCCGGTTGGCAAAATCACAATGTACCGGTGTTTTTACATCACCGGTTGTCACTTGAATTCCATGAAAACTGATACTTCCCCCATCGGCTGGAGCGCCGATGTTCGACGCAATGTGCTGGCCGGCCTGACTTCTTCGTTTGCCTTGGTCCCCGAATGCATCGCTTTTGCGCTGGTCGCCCAGCTTAATCCACTGATGGGGCTGTACGGCGCCTTCATTATCTGCACCTTGACCGCTTTACTCGGCGGCCGTCCTGGCATGATTTCCGGCGCGGCCGGTTCCATGGCCGTTGTCATTGTGGCCCTGGTGGTGCAGCACGGAGCGCAGTATTTATTGGCGGCGGTGGTGCTCAGCGGGCTGTTGATGGCGTTGTTCGGGGTGTTGCGCCTTGGAAAACTCATTCGCATGGTGCCGCACCCGGTAATGCTGGGCTTTGTCAATGGCCTGGCCATCATCATTGCCATGGCGCAGCTGATGCATTTCAAGCAGCTCACGAATCATGGCGAGCAATGGCTCTCGGGAACCGACTTATATGTGATGGTGGGGCTGGTGGCGCTGACCATGTGCATCGTCTACTTGCTGCCACGATTGACGCGGGCCATTCCGCCCGCGCTGGTGGCGATCATCGGAGTAGGGGTGCTTGCGCAGCTATTGCACTTGCCCACCCGCACACTGGGCGACATGGCGCACATCGCCGGCGGCCTGCCCAGCTTTCAGATTCCGCATGTGCCCATGACCCTGGAAACGCTGCGTATCGTGTTGCCGTACGCGGTGCTGATGGCGATCGTTGGCTTGCTGGAAACCCTGCTCACTTTCAATTTGACTGACGAGATAACCGAGAGCCGGGGCCAGCCCAACCGCGAGTGCCTGGCGCTGGGGGCGGCCAACATGACCTCGGGTCTGTTCGGCGGTATGGCCGGATGCGCCATGATAGGACAGACCATGATCAACCTAAGCTCGGGCGGCCGCTCGCGGCTGTCCGGCATTGTCAGCGGCGTGATGATTCTGCTGTTTATTCTGTTCCTGTCGCCGTTGATCGAGCGCATTCCCCTGGCCGCGCTCGTGGGCGTCATGTTGGTGGTGGCTCAGCAAACCTTTGCCTGGGGGTCTTTGCGCGTATTAGGAAAAGTTCCGCGAAACGATGCATTGGTGATCGTCGCGGTGACCGTTATTACGGTCTTCTCGGATCTGGCGGTCGCCGTGCTCTGCGGCATCGTTTTTGCCGCCTTGAATTTTGCCTGGCAGCATGCGCGCGAAATACATACGGACATCGAGGCCGATGCCGCGGGCGATAAAACCTATCTTCCGCGCGGCACGTTGTTTTTTGCGTCGACCACGCGTTTTCTTGAGCTCTTCGACCCGGCAAAAGATCCGGCTCAAGTGACGCTTGATTGCCGCAACCTGCACCTTGCCGACCACTCGGCCATCGCTGCCCTGGAAGGCTTGTATGAGCGCTACACCAAGGCAGGCAAGCAGCTGCAGGTTAACAACCTGTCGGAACGGAACCAGCGGCTGTTGCAGCAAGTGGGTCTTGACTTCGCAGCACACGATGGGAGCTCATCGCAGCCTCCGTGTGCGTCAGCCATAACTTGAGGCCCTTGCGGATTTAAACTGCTCTTAAGGGAAACCGGGGGGGGGGTGGTTAGTGCGTGGAGCGGAATAATCAGTAGGCAGAATGCAATTAACGAAATTATTCCGCTACCGTATTATATTTAGTCAGTTGGTACGTCAGGGCCGCTATTGTCTGGCGGCTTGCGCTAAAAGGAGACTCCGATGACCAAAAAAACCATAAAGAACTTTGTTATAAGCACGGCACTGGGCACGTGTGCATTGTCCGTTCAAGCGGAGCCTATTGTTTTAAAAGACATGGGCTCGTTCCATATTGGTGGACGGATCTTCGAGATATCCGGCAAACCTATCGAGGAAGTGAAGTTTACAGAAAAAGGCGTGGCGGCCAAGATTGATCCCAATGGCGAATATGCGGTAGAGCAGATGTATGTGCAGTACTTTATTCCTCAAGACCCGAAGGGCAGCTTACCGCTTCTGCTGTGGCATGGCGGCGGCCTAACGGGAGTCACTTACGAAACAACGCCCGATGGCCGTGAAGGCTGGCTTAACTATTTTTTGCGCAAAGGTTGGCCCGTCTTTAATTCAGACGCTGTTGAACGAGGCCGTTCAAGCTGGCCAGCTACTTCGCCTTCTCCATGGGAGGGCAAGCCTGTTCTAGTGACGGCCGCCAACGCCTATGAGCGCTTTCGTATTGGTGGCGCCGACTCTTGGAATGAGGATCCCTCCAAACGCAAACTGTTGCCAGGCAATCAGTTTCCGGCAGAGCATATAGAACAATTTGCCAAGCAATTTGTACCGCGTTGGACCACAACTGACGAGCCTATTCTGAATGCCTATCTAGAGCTTGTCGATAAAGTGTGTCCCTGCGTTGTCCTGGTCCATAGTCAGTCTGGGAAATTCGGCTTTCAGGCGGCTCAAGCCCGACCCGATAAAATAAAAGCATTGGTCGCGGTGGAGCCCGCTGCGGTGGGTGATCTTGAAAAAACGGCGTCACTAAAGTCCGTGCCCACTTTAATGGTCTATGGCGATTACATTGAGCAAGATGCTCGCTGGCCCAAGATCCGCGCTACGGGAGCAAAGTTTGCGGAGCAGGTCCGTAAGGACGGTGGTCATGTCGATGAGATTGATTTGCCCAAAGTCGGTATCAAAGGCAATTCGCACATGGTCATGATGGACAAAAATAATATGGAAGTGGCTACATTAATTAATGACTGGTTGGCCAAGCAAGGCTTATATCAGTAAGCTAAATGGCAAGAGGGCTCACACCACAGTATGAGCCCTCTTGCCGTCTTAGAATCGATTGCAGCTCACGAGCGCAAAGCACATTCGCAAACTCTGCAGCGCAAGCAGGCACAAATCGTCTGCCCCGCCGGGCCGATCAGTTGCGCGCCGAGCGGTAGCTCCCTGGCAATGTCTGTGTTGGGTTTATGGGGTTCAATCGCCGTGTTCCGTGTTGGAACATGGCAGCTATGAAGGCCCCACAATGCCGCCGATGGCAAGCATGAACTCTCCGACATCTTCATTCCCATCTTCTGAAAGACGTCAAAGGTTTTGGTAACGTCGCATGGTATAAGATGCCGACAAGCTCCCGTAGCCGTGGGAGCACGATTGACTTCGAATATTTTCTGGATTTTTCTTTTTCATGCTGATAAGCACGCCCCCAAATCTCGCCAGTTTACCCGAGCAAGTTGCCAAGACTATTGCGGACGGCATTATGAAGCTTGAAATCGAACCCGGAGCGAGTCTGCGCGAAATTCCACTGGCGAAGTTTTTTGGTGTCAGCCGTAGTAGCGTACGCGAGGCTTTGCGTATACTCGAGCGAGACGGAGTGGTGTCGATTCGGCCGCGGCATGGTGCCAAGGTTACTGAGCTGAGCCCCAGTGAAATGGCTGAGATCTATCAAATACGCGCTGCGCTGCTTGGCGTAGCGTGTGGACTTTTTGCTGGTAGATGCACGCCGGACGATCTGCGTTTTCTGGATGAAACGCTCGCTCAGATGACTGCAATCGTAGTCAAAAATGAGCGGGCTCATGCTCTTTTGCATGCAGAGCTCTCGGCCAGCATGGCAAGCTATATTTGCGATCGATGTTCAAATAGCCGGCTTGTGGTTCTGCTAAAGCAGATGTCGCTCCAGGTCGCGCGTTATACGACATTGGGTTTGTCGTCTGAGTCACGGCGGCGTCAATCGCTCGAAAACTGGCGTGAATTGCTCGTTGCCCTGCGTATGAACGATGCTACGCGCGCCAACCAGCTTGGTCAGAAGCTGGTGCAAGATAACCTGGCTTACGCGTTGCAAATTTTGAATCTCCCTCGTTCATAGTCTGTCGACATTAATACATAGCTGCTCTTCTTTTAGGTAAGTCATTCAATAATTCTTTATTGAAATTAGCTCTTTTTTCCATTATATTAATATTGTCGACAATCAGACATTAATAAAAGGAGAGAGACTATGGCTTCATTGCACGACAGCTATCAGGGTAGGGTAAATAGCATTTCAGTCCGCCCGCTGGGCGAGCATATTGGCGCTGAAATTGAAGGGGTGGATCTGTCGAGGCCTGTGCCCGATACGGTAGTAGCCGACATTAGGGAGGCTTGGGAGCGCTATGGCGTTGTGGTGTTTCGTGATCAGGAATTGCCACCGGCTGCGCATAGAGACTTCAGCGCACAGTTTGGGCCTCTGGTAGGCCATGTGCTCAGCCGGTTCAATATGGCAGAGTGCCCGGAAGTCACAATTATTTCGAATACTACGAACGACAAAGGCGAGAAGGTTGGGGCTGACCGTGCCGGCATGATTTGGCATTCGGACATGTCATTTATGCGCCGGCCTAGCATGGGCTCGCTGCTGTATGGCGTTGAGTGTCCGCCTGAGGGCGCTGAAACGCAGTTCGCCGGCATGTTCGCCGCCTATGAGGCGCTGTCTGCACAAGATCAGCGTCACTTGGCTACCTTACAGGCCATTCACGATTACCCCTGGCACTATCGCACCTATCTCGCGCATCGAACACAACTCACCCCTGAAGAAGAAGCCAAGACCCCACCGGTCATGCATCCCGTGGTGCGCACTCATCCAGGCAATGGCCGTCAGGCTTTGTATGTCGGCGAAGGGCTGACGCGGACCATAGCTGGCATGGACGAGGAAGCCGGGCGCAAAATGGTCGTTGAGCTAAGCGATTTCGCTACGCAGCCGAAATTTGTCTACAGCCACAAATGGCAGCCCGGCGACTTGGTTTTTTGGGACAACCGCTCAACCATGCACCGCGCGACAGAATTTGACGATCGCTACCGGCGCCTCATGCGGCGGACCACCATTCTCGGCGACGAGCCGTTTTACCACGCAAGCCAGAACTGACATTGATACTCAAGCAAGAAAGTCACAGGCCCAGGCATGGCGCCTTCACCGATCAGGAGACAAGTAATGAAACGCAGAGATTTTATGGCCGCAATGGCGGCGGGCGCGGTGGCGATCACGCGTACCGGATATGCCCAGACAAAATGGCCGACTAAGCCCGTTCGCATGATCGTGCCTTTTCCGCCCGGCGGGGCTACGGATATCATTGCACGAGTGCTCGCCGAGAAATTGACCTCCTCCCTGGGGCAGACTTTTGTGGTGGAAAACCGGGCCGGGGCCTCCGGCCTTATTGGTCAGACGGCGGCGGCCCGGGCCCCTGCTGATGGGTACACGTTGCTTTTGACGGGTAATGGTCCGCACGCAATTAATACCGGCTTGTTCGAGCCGATGCCCTATGACCCTGTGAAGGACTTTGCACAGATATCGCTGACGTCGATCCTGCCGCTGGTCCTGAACGTCCACCCTTCCGTGAAAGCAAATAACTTGGCCGAGTTTGTGCGGTGGGTGAAAGACAACCCCGGAAAGCTGAATTATGCTTCGCCGGGAGTAGGTTCGCCGCCTAACCTCACGATGGAGCTCTTCAAGAGCCAGAATGGTCTCGATATGATGCATGTGCCTTATAAAGGCAGCAGCCTGGCGCTGACCGATTTGGTTGGTGGCCAGGTTTCGGTGATGTTCGACAATGCACTAGCCTCATTTCAGCAGATCAAAAGCGGAAATGTTCGTGCGCTTGCCGTGGGGTCCGCTCAGCGACTACCGGCCTTGCCCGACGTTCCAACATTTGTCGAGGCGGGTTTCCCTGATTTCGAAGCTTATACCTGGACCGCTTTGGTGGCGCCAGCGGGAGTTCCATCGTCGGTGGTTAACTTGCTCGCAAGAGAAACTGCTCTTGCCCTGGCTGATCTGGATGTGCAGAAAAGTCTGTCCGCTCAAGGGGCGATCGCCACCAGCTCTACACCGAAAGAGCTGGAGGATAAGACCAAAGCTGAAATTGATAAGTGGGCCAAAGTAATTAAGCTCGCAAAAATACCGCGCATCACGCTTTAAGCGTTGCGTCTGATCCACCATTACCTTCAATCAACATCCTAAGGACATTATGAAATTATTACGTTACGGCCCGAAAGGCGCTGAAAAGCCGGGTCTGTTCGACGCCAACGGCGTTATTCGTGACTTGTCGTGTATCGTGCCCGACCTCAGTGCAAGTCTTCTTGTTCCCGAGTCGCTCAATGCCATAAGGGCAATAGACTCTGCCAAGTTGCCCCAGGTGGCGGCCGGTGTTCGGCTGGCCGAGCCATATTCTGGAATGGGCAAATTCATTTGTATTGGGCTTAACTACAGTGATCACGCCGAAGAGTCGGGACAGCCGGTTCCTGAAGATCCTATTATTTTCACCAAATGGAACAGTTGTGTGCAAGGGCCGAATGATCCAATTGTGATACCGCGTGGTTCGCGCAAGACAGACTGGGAGGTGGAGTTGGGCGTGGTTATCGGTAAACAAGTCCGCTACATCAAACCTGAGGAGGCCCGCAGCTGCATCGCAGGCTACTGTGTAGTGAATGACGTATCCGAGCGGGAGTATCAGCTGAATCGAGGAAGCCAATGGGATAGTGGTAAAGGATGCGACACGTTCGGTCCGATCGGGCCGTGGCTGGTAACCGCCGATGAGGTTCCCGATCCGCAAGCGCTGGATCTATGGTTGGACGTAAATGGCAAGCGTTATCAAAACGGCAATACTCGGACCATGGTCTTCGATGTGGATTACTTGATCAGTTACGTCAGTCAGTTTACAACTTTGTATCCGGGGGATCTGATCTCCACGGGGACGCCGCCAGGAGTGGGTTTGGGGCAGAGGCCACCCATGTATCTCAAAGCGGGCGATGTCGTAACACTGGGCATACTGGGTCTTGGTGAGCAGCGTCAAACGGTGTATGACTGGGATGACCGACTCTTGGCCTAGCGGTATCTTAGAAGTGGCGGCTAACCCTCAGGTTTCCATAATTGCGGCTGCGGTGAGCCGCTGGCCGGGCGGAGCTAATTCGGTTTTCCCATGCGCGTGCGATCCGCCCGATCCAGCCACATCGACACCAGCAGCAATACAAACCCGCCCAGGGCCAGCAGGGCGCCGACCCAGCCCGGCGACGTCCAGCCGTAGCCGCGGGCGATCGCCATGCCGCCCAGCAATGGTCCCAAGGCATTGGCGAAGTTGAAGGCGGAATGGTTCAGCGCCGCCGCCAAACCTTGCGCGTGCTTAGCGACGTCCATCAGTCGGGTTTGCAGCACGGTGCCCAGCGCGCCGCCCATGCCGATCAGAAAGACGGTAATTGAAATCCCCCATATGTTGCCGGCCGTCACGGTAAAAAGCGCCGAGGCGGCTGTGCTCCAAAGCAAGAGTCCGGCGGCGGTGGGCATGAGGGCGCGGTCGGCAAACCAGGGCACCACGATGCTGCCGATGGTCATGCCGACACCGAAAATGCCGAGCACAAAGGGTACCGTGGCCGGCGATACTTGGGTGACCTGCAGCAAGGTGTCGGCCAGGTATGTATAGACGGCAAACATGCCGCCAAAGCCGATGGCGCCGATGGCGAGCGTCAGCCATACTTGTCCGTGCTTAAGCGCACTTAACTCGCGCAGAGGGCTGGAGCCCGGAGAGGCCGGCGTGTGGGGGGCCAACCAGGCCACCAGCGCCACGGTCAGCAGTCCCACCAAGGCCACCAGCCCGAAACCCCAGCGCCAGCCGATGGCATGCCCGAGCCAGTTCGCGAAGGGAACGCCAATAATGGTCGCGATAGTCAGGCCAAGGAACATTCTGCCCACGGCCTGGTTGCGCTTGTTGAGCGGCACCAGCGACACGGCAACCAGCGAGGCAATGCCGAAATAGGCGCCATGCGGCAACCCGCTTAGAAAGCGCAGCACCAGCAACCACTCGTAGGTCGGGGCGAAGGCGCATAAGCCGTTGAACAGGGCGAACAGGGCCATGAGCCAGAGCAATAACGTACGACGCGCCACGCGCGCGGCCAGCACCGTCAGGATCGGGGCGCCCACGACCACGCCCAGCGCGTAGGCGCTGATGACGTGACCCGCGGTGGGGGCGTCAATATGCAAATCCTTGGCAAAATACGGCAGCAAGCTCATCGTGGCAAATTCGGTGGTGCCGATGGCGAATGCGCCCATAGCCAGTGCGAATATGACCAGGCCGGCGGAATGCGGCGTAGGTTTTGGTTTGGAAGTGGGTTTGGACATGGTTCCGGTAGGTTTGCCGTGGGTCAGCTTGGCGTGAACTCTGTAAAGAAGGGATTCGGCCGGGCTGCGGGTAAACCCGTATTCTACCGCCTGACGTAACGCCGGGGCTGCCTGCGCCTTTCCTGGCATTCGAAAAAGGTGAAATTCTTTGCCATGAGACGTGCTGCTTCCCGTAGCAGTGCAGCCAAGTTGCGGTTTCCATGACGTTGAGATTGGTATCCGGAAACGGGATGCCAATACCCGAATTGATTAGTTCAGCATATTTCGCATGAGTGATATTGTTAGCGCCACTGACGGACTTTCATGTGGGATGAACCTAGGTTAATAAAGTGGAATAGCCGTCCCATATATCTATTAAAACTATTAGGCTAGCGCCGCGCGAGGAGCAAAAAAATGAATACATGTTTTAAGAAGAGCAGGCAAAGCGGTGGCGTACTTGCACCTTTGACGGTCCGCACAACCCTTGCCAAGGTAACGACGTTGCTCCGGAAAGGATCGGCTGTTCTTGTTGCCGCCGGCCTGTTTGCGTCGGGTGCAGCGCATCCGGCCTTTGCGCAAGACTACCCCCAACGTCCGATCAAGCTCGTCGTCCCCTCGGTTCCGGGAAGCTCGCCGGATACGCTGGCACGCCTGCTGGCCGAGCCATTGAGCGCGGGTCTCGGACAAAAAGTCGTTGTCGAAAACAAGCCGGGCGCCGGCGGCGTGATTGCCATGGAGAACGTGACCAATGCCGCGCCCGACGGTTATGTCTTGGCCATTGCGCACGATGGCAACATGGCCATCAATACCATCGTCTATAAGCAGCTGCCCTACAGCCCCACGCAGGACTTCACGGCCATCACTCCGCTGGGATTCAACGAATTCGTCCTGGTCGCCCATCCTTCGTTGAACATAAAAACGTTCGAAGAATTCATCGCTTATGCAAAGGATAAAAAGGACGTGGCCACCTACGGGTCCGCGGGCGTTGGCTCGCCCAACCATTTGTTTATGGAGCAAGTGATGCAGGCGGCAGGCATTAAGCTGACCCATGTTCCCTACAAGGGTGGGCCCGCTTCGATGCAAGGGCTGCTTGGAGGGCAGATCGATTTCATGATGGTGGGTCTTGCGCCGGCGATACCGCACATTACGGGCGGCAAACTGACTGCCCTGGCCGTTCCACAGGCAACACGTGCAAAGCTTTTGCCTAATACTCCTACCGTAAGCGAAAAGATTCCCGGCATTACGACACGAACCTGGTTCGGTTTGTTCGGTCCCGCCAAGATGGATCCGAAGGTCGTCGAGATACTGAATAAGCAAATACAACAGGTTCTGAGCGACCCGGCACTACAAGAGCGTATTTCGATGCAAGGCATGGTCGCGCAATCCGGCTCGCCGGCCAGCTTGTCGACCATGGTCACCGAAGACATTAAACGCTATCAAGCCCTGGCGGCGGAAATCAAACTGGAAGCCAATTAAGTACACGTTATGCAACAGCCGAACTTCCTCGTCTTCATTACCGATCAACAACGCGCGGATCATCTTGGCTGCTATGGTAATTCGGTAATACGTACGCCTAATATCGACGGCCTGGCGGAGCGCGGTACGCGCTTTGAACGGTGCTATGTCGCCTCGCCATCGTGCATGCCGAACCGGTCCGCCATCATGACCGGACGCATGCCGGCGGCGGCGGGGGCGCGCATGAACGGGGTGCCGCTGCCGCTCGATAGCCGTACCGTTGTCGATGTACTGCGCGATGCCGGCTGGCGTACGGGGCTGATCGGTAAAAGCCACCTGCAAAACATGACGGACGTGGCGCCCTCCTGGACGAAAGACGCATCGAGCCCGCCAGAGCAGGCAAGACGCGATGCGCGCGACGATGCACGCTATGAGCAAGAGTCGTGCGAACGTTGGCGCACCGACACGCACGCGGTGGCGACGCCTTACTATGGTTTCGATCATGTCGAGTTATGCCTGGAGCACGGCGATCAGGTAGGGGGCGACTATGAGCGCTGGCTTCGGCGCCAGCGTGCCGATGCCGATTCGTTAGTGGGCCCGGCCAACGCCTTGCCCGGCGCGGCTTCCCCGGCGCCGCAGGCGTGGCGCACCGCCGTACCCGAAGCGTTGTACCCCAGCGCCTTTGTCAAGGATCGCACCATTTCCTGGCTGGAAGAGTGCGCCGAGTCGCCGGATCGTCCCTTCTTTTTGCAATGCTCGTTTCCCGATCCGCACCATCCATTCACCCCGCCGGGTAAATACTGGACGATGTATAGCCCGGATGAGGTTGTGCTGCCGGACTCTTGCGCACCGGCGACACCGAGCGACATTCCCTTGAAGCGCGCATTGCATGAAGAGCTGGAGCAGGGCATGCGCTCGACGCAGGGAAGTCGTGTCATTGCCGTGACCCCCGACGAGGCCCGGTCCGCCATTGCATTGAATTACGGCGCCATCTCGATGGTCGATGACATGATCGGCGCCGTACTGGCCCGACTTGAAGCGCTCGATCTTGCGCAAAACACGGTTGTGCTCTTCCTGAGCGATCATGGTGACTTCATGGGCGATCACGGGCTGTTGTTCAAGGGGCCGCTTCATTATCAGAGCCTGGTGCGCATGCCCCTGATCTGGTCCGACCCCAATGATCCGACACGGCGGGTAAGCGGCAAACTGGCAAGTGCTATCGATATTGCGCCCACCATACTGGCCAGGGCCGGCCTGACATCCCCGCACGGTGTCCAGGGGCTGAATCTGGCGCCGACCGACGATGCCGCGCATATAAACGAATCCCGCACGGCCGTCCTTATCGAAGAAGAAGGCCACCGCCCTATGCCTGGCAGCGGCCTGCCCAAAGTACGTACGGTGGTGACTGATCGGTGGCGACTGTCCATCCACGCTTATGACGATTGGGGCGAGTTGTATGACTTGCACTCCGACCCAGGGGAACGCAACAACCTCTGGAACGACCCGGCGTCTGGCGAGATTCGGGCGTCCCTGTTGTGGCAGCTTGCCGGAACCATGGCTCGCCATGCCGACGATTGTCCGCGGCCGACCCGCATGGCCTGACTCAGCGAAGCGGCGCGTAGCCGTCTTCAGCTTGCCCGGCATCGGTGGACAAGGGTTTCAGATAGCCTAGAAAAGTTTCGGTCGATGCGCGCCACGAGAACTTTTCAGCATGGGCGCGAGCCCGCTCGCGCGGGATGTTCAGCGCGCCGAGGCACGCCTGGCGCAGGTCTTCGCTCATGATGCCGGCATCGGAATTGCCCAGCACGTCGATAGGGCCGGTGACGGGATAGGCGGCGACCGGGCAACCGCAAGCCATCGCTTCCAGCAAGACCAGTCCAAAAGTGTCGGATCGGCTGGGAAATACGAAGACATCGGCCGCGTTATACAGGCTGGCCAGGGTGGGCTGATCGAGCACGCCGGTAAACCGCACTGCGGGGTAACGTCTTTTCAGATCCTCCAATTGTGGACCGGCGCCCGCGACCCATTTGGTGCCGGGCAAATCCAGCTTCAGGAACGCTTCGATGTTTTTCTCAACGGAGACCCGGCCAACGCATAGGAAGACGGGCGGTTTTTCCTCATTGGGCAGGGGCGGGCCGGGTTTGAACAAGTCCAGGTCCACGCCGCGCGACCAAAGTACAACCTGGCTGGCGGGAAAGCCGAACGCTTCCAGGTCTTGCTTGACGACCTGTGTAGGCACCATGACTGCGGCCGCCGGCCCATGAAACCAGCGCAGGAAACGATAGGTCCAAGAAAGCGGCAAACCGATGCGCGCTCGTATGTATTCGGGAAAACGGGTGTGATAGGCCGTGGTAAACCGCAAGCCGCGCCGCAGCGCATACGCGCGCGCCGCCATGCCAAGCGGACCTTCGGTCGCAATGTGCAAAGCATCGGGGGCGGCGGCTTCGATTCTGGCCGCCACTTTGCGTCTGGAAACCAGGGACAGGCGGATTTCCGGGTAGGTCGGGCAAGCAATCGTACGAAACTCCAAAGGAGCCAGCAGATCTACTTGATGTCCCATGAGGCTGAGTTCAAGCCGCGTTTGTGTCAGGGTGCGTACTACACCGTTCACCTGAGGTTCCCAGGCATCGGTCACGATTAGAATGTTCAATGGTGCGAAACTCCTTCCCTCTGGCTGGTGGCTGAATCCGCAGCGGCTGTTGTCGCAACCCGGGTTTTGTCGGCTGGGGCTTTAGTCTTCGCGGGCACGGGCGGGACCCATGTGATGATTTCCAGGCGGCCATCCCAGTGTTCGACCAGGGCGGTGCGGCTTTCTACCCAATCGCCGTCGTTGCAGTACAGAATGCCGTCGATATTCCGAATTTCCGCTTTATGGATGTGTCCGCAAACTACGCCGTCGAAGTTTCGTTGGCGGGCTTCGTTCACCAGCGCTTCTTCGAACGCGGCAATGAAACTCACGGCATTTTTTACTTTATGCTTCAAATACTGCGACAGGGACCAGTATCCGAGTCCCATGCGGGCCCGGGCGCGGTTATACCAGCGGTTGAACTTCAACGCCAGGGTATATAAGTGATCGCCGACGTAGGCCAGCCACGGCGCATATTGAATTACGCCGTCAAACAGGTCGCCGTGCGTCACCCATAATCGCTTGCCTGTCAGCGTGATGTGTTCGGCTTCGTGCATCACTTCAATGCCGCCGAAATGCAGGTTGACGTAATCGCGCGCAAACGAATCGTGGTTGCCCGGAATGTAGATCACGCGGGTCCCCTTGCGTGCTTTGCGCAGGATTTTTTGCGCGACATCGTTATGCGATGAAGGCCAGAACCAGCGGCCCTTTAGTTGCCAGCCATCGACGATGTCGCCAACCAGGTATAAGGTGTCGGACTCATGATGTTTCAGAAAGTCCAGCAGCGGTTCGGCCTGGCACCCGACGGTTCCCAAGTGCAGATCCGAAATCCATATGGCACGAAAACGCGTGACTTTTTCTAGAGATTCAACCAAAAGATGATTTGCTGACAAGTGAATAATGTTTGCATTACACCTGCGGAGCATGACGCCAGCGTGACAAAAACAAGCAATAGACGCTCATGTTGCAGCTTCGTCACAGAGGGACCAGGCCGGTCCCTTTGCGGTGGCATGCAAATGGAATTGGCGGACGTTTTCGGGCGCGCATGCCTCGAGGGCTTTAGCCATTTGCCGTCGTGTTTCTTCGATAAGAAAGTCCAAAAAGACGTGGGTGCGCTGAGGAATAAACTTCCGGCTTGGCAGCGCGGCATACATGACTACCCGCCCTGTCGCCCAGGGGGGCAAGACCCGGACGAGTTGTCCCCGGGTCAGGTAAGGCGCCGCCACATCCAGCGATACCGAGGTGATGCCGCCGTCGTCCAGCGCGGTGCGCAGCAGCGTGTCGGTGTGATTGGCCAGCAAGATCGGCGCTATTTCCACGTCGATCGCTTGTTCAGGCTTTTCGGTGCGCCACATGCGCCAATAACGAGGGCGACTCGTGGGCGTTCTTAATTTAAGGCAATCATGTTGCGCCAGATCTTCCGGCCTTTGCGGCGAACCGCGCCGTTTCAGGTACTTGGGCGATGCGACCAGAATCGTCTCGGACTCGACCACCTTGCGTGCAACGACGTCGGCATTGAAGCTTATGTCGGTGCCCAGCAGCGTGATGTCGAAATCCTCGAAGGGCGGCTCCTTGACCGTTTCGACCTCGATATCCAGCAGAATCTTGGGATAGGCCCGATGGAACCTTCCCAGCAACGGACCGATTACGTAGCTGGCCAGGACGGGCGGCGTATGCACACGCAGTACGCCTGCCAATTCCTGGGTTTGCGAACTGGTGACGGCCTCGGCTTCGTCGATGTCTTGCAGAATATTGCGCACGCGATTCAGATACGTTCGGCCCGCATCGGTCAGGGACAGCCGACGTGTCGTCCGTTGCAGTAGCCGGGTGCCCAGATGCTCTTCCAGGTCGGCCACCAGTCGCGTCACCACGGGCGCCGAGATATCCAATACGCGTGCGGCGGCGGCAAAGCTGCCCTCATCCACAACACGTTCAAAGACTCGCATTGACAGTAAACGGTCCATTACAGCTTCCTTGAAAAACGCCGTGCTTGTGGCTTGACGGCTTCTATCGATCTCATTGAAATGCGTTGAAGGCGTCTTGGCGGCGTACCGGTCTATTATTTCTATTTCAGAAACACATTATAGATTTTTTTGCTATTTTCATGTCATATAAGAAACGATATAGTTCATGTCATGCAATCCAGAGCGCAGCGCACACTACGTCGTCAACGGCGTTATCGCGCGGCTCTCTTTCTTTAGGAGCTTTATATGATCACGATCCGCAAATCATCGGACCGCGGCCGCGCCGACCACGGCTGGCTGCGCAGCCATCACACCTTTTCGTTCGGAAGCTATTTCGATATTGCCCACCAGGGCCACGGCAACCTGCTTGTCATCAACGACGATACCGTAGCGCCCGGCCAGGGCTTTGGCACGCACGGCCATCGCGATATGGAAATCATCAGCTACGTGCTGGACGGCGAGCTGGCCCATAAAGACAGCATGGGCAACGGTGTGTCCGGCGCCGCCAACAGCGGCGTCGTGCGCCCCGGCGATGTGCAGCGCATGAGCGCAGGCACAGGCGTGCAGCACAGCGAGTTCAACAATCTGCAAGACCGCAGCACCCACTTCCTGCAGATCTGGATCAAGCCTAAATTTACCGGCATCAAGCCTGGCTATGAGCAAAAGCACTTTGCCAAAGAACAAAGGCAAGGCCGTTTGGCTCTAGTCGCTTCCGCGACGGGCGCGAACGGATCAATCAGCATGAACGCCGACGCCGCGATCGAGGCGGGCCTGTTCGATGGTGAGGAATCGTATACCCGCACACTCGACACAAGCCGGTTGACCTACGTGCATCTGGCCCGCGGTGAACTGAATGTGAACGGCACGTTGCTTTCCGGCGGCGACGGCGCTTTGCTCGATGGCGAGCCGGAACTGACGCTCAGTAACGGCCATAACGCCGAAGTGCTGGTGTTCGACATTACGCGCGATTGAATTTTTTATTTTTTTCTATAACCCAAACTTTTTTAATGGACACAATGAAATGACTGATTCTTACAGACCCGCCGCCGCCCTGATCGGCCGCATTCTCCTGGCCCTGATGTTCATCATGTCAGGATTCGGCAAGCTGGCCGACATACAAGGGACCGCGGGTTACGTGGCCAGCGGCGGGCTGCCGTTTCCGGTTGTTCTGGCTGTACTGGTCGGCCTTCTTGAGCTGGTCGGCGGCATTGCACTGGTTATCGGTTTCAAAGCGCGTATCGCCGGTTTCTTGCTGGGGGCGTTTACCCTTGTGGCCAGCGTTCTTTTCCACGCTTACTGGTCAGTTCCGGCAGAGCAGCAATTTATCACTCAGTTGCTCTTCATGAAGAATCTGTCGGTTGCCGGGGGCTTGTTCTTGCTTTCCGCACTGGGGGCGGGCCCGCTGAGCCTGGACGCCGCCAGGCTGAAGCGATAAGCCGCTGACCTATTTCGGGTATCTGCAATGGCAGAGGCCGGCCTTTGGTGAAAAGGCCGGCCTCTGCCGCATCATGGCTAGGCCGCCGTCAACTGCTGGCTGCGCCTAAGATAATGTTGGGCCAGCACGGCGCACACCATGAGCTGGATCTGATGGAAGATGATCAGGGGCAGCAGGGCCGGACCGATGGCGCTGCCGCTAAACAGCACTTGCGCCATGGGCACGCCGGTAGCCATGCTTTTCTTGGAGCCGCAAAAGACGATAGTGATTTCATCTTCTTGGCTGAAGTTGAAGCGGCGCGCCAGCCAGGTCGTGGCGTAAAGCACCAGGGCCAGCAGGGCGCAGCATATTATCGTCAAGATAATCAAGGCATTGACGGGTACAGTTTGCCATAGCCCGCCGATAACCGAGGCGCTGAACGCGGTATACACCACAAGCAGAATAGAACTTTGGTCCACATTGACCAGCCAGCTTCGGTTGCGGTCGATCCAGTCGCCTATCCAGGGGCGCAGGAAATGGCCAGCCAGGAAGGGCAGCAGTGTGGGTGACGGCGTCCATGGTCGAAGCGGTGCTGGCGCCCGCGTCGGCATCGAGCAGCGCTTTCAAGAGCAGCGGGGTCAGGGCGATGCCGATCAGGCTGGACGCCGAAGCGCTGCAGACCGCTGCCGATACGTTGCCGCGTGCAATCGCGGTAAACGCGATGGCCGACTGCACGGTTCCGGGCAGTACGCAAAGGTAGAACACGCCGATGTATAGCGCCTCTCCCAGCAAGGGCTCCAGCACGGGCTTCAGCGCCAGACCAATGAGCGGAAACATGATGAAGGTGCAGGCAAATACCAACAGATGCAGCCGCCAGTGGGTGGCGCCGGCAATGACGGCGCTGCGGGATAGCTTGGCGCCATGCAGGAAGAACAGCAGGGCAATGGCCAGGGTGGTGGCCCAGTCGAAGATGACGGCCCCCCGACCGTGTGCCGGCAACAGTGTAGCGGCGATGACGACGGCAATAAGAATCAGGGTGAAGTTGTCAAATAGCAGGCGCAAGCGATTCATAGTCGGGACAAATAGGGTTGATGGTGTTGTGGCGTAGTCGGGCACACGTTAACCTACGGTTCGTCTTATGTTTAACGCTGAACGGATATGAAACATCGCCAAACGGACATCGGCCCGGATGAGGCCGCACAATTGAAGGCGCTGCGTGTGTTGCCCCGCCCCATATATGGCCACGCGCTGGCGCTGCCCAACCGGGCCATCCAGCGACGTCATCGCCATACATGGGCGCAGTTGTCCTATGCGGTTCAGGGAGTGATTGAGGTGACCACCGAGGCAGGCCGGTTTGTGGCGCCGCCGCTGCGTGCCGTGTGGGTTCCGGCGGGTGTGCCGCACGGTGTCAACTGCTCGAAGAACGCCGAAATTCGCAGTTTGTATATTGACGCGAACGCGTTGCCGATGGCTTGGGGCGACTGTCGGGTGTTGGTTGTGGGAGCGTTGCTGCGCGAGCTGATTCGCGCCTTCAGCGCTGTGCCGATCGAATACGACGAACAGGGACCGGATGGGCGCCTGGCCAGCGTGCTGCTGGATCAATTGGCGTGTGCACCCGAAGCGGGACTGACGCTGCCGTGGCCTACGGACTCCAGGCTGCGTACTTTGTGCAGCCGCTTGCAGGCGCATCCGGATAACCGGATGACCTTGTCTCTTTTTAGCCGTGAGCTGGGTGTGTCGGACAAGACCTTAAGCCGCTTGTTTCGTCAGCAAACCGGCCTGAGTTTCCGTCTATGGCGCCAGCGCTCCCGATTGCTCAGTGCGCTGCCGTTATTGGAGCGCGGCAACCGGGTGACCGACGTTGCTCTGGCTTGCGGATACGAGAGCATGTCGGCATTTGTCGCCGCGTTTCGTGAACAAATGGAGTTGACGCCGGGCGAGTTCGCCTCGGCTTGTAGACTGGGCTAGCACCAGGGGCTGAAAGCGCCCCTGGCCACCGTTGCAACGTTGTCCTTATGCCTCGGCCATCGCGGTGCGCTTGCGCTGCGCGAACCAGCGGCCGGCCGCCACGATGAGCACGGCTCCGATCACTTCCGCCGCCAGCTTAATGCTGCCCGAAGGCTGGCCGAACTGTTCAACGATATAGATGTCGGTAATGAGCATGCCCCCCGCAATCCAGCCCAGCAGCGCTGCGCCGAAGGTGACAACCAATGGGAAGCGGTCGATCAGCTTCAGCACCAGGGTGCTGCCCCACACAATGATGGGCACGCTGACGAGCAGGCCGAAGATGACCAGGCCCATCTGATGGTCCGGATGCGCCGACTGTGCCGCGCCGGCAATGGCGATGACGTTGTCCAGGCTCATGACAAAGTCAGCCACGATAATGGTTTTTACAGCCGCGAATACGGACGCGCCGCCGCTGATGTTGCCGTGGGCGTCTTCGTCCGGAATCAACAGCTTGATGCCGACCCATAGCAGCAATAGCGCGCCTATGATTTTCAGGAAGGGTACGGCAAGCAGTGTCATGGCAAAGGCGATAAGCGCCACGCGCAGGCCGATCGCACCCGCCGTGCCCCACAAAATGCCTTGCATGCGCTGTTTGCGCGGCAAGTTGCGGCAGGCCAGCGCGATCACGACCGCGTTGTCGCCGCCCAGCAGTATGTCGATCAGAATAATCTGAAAGACCGCCGCCCAGCTTAGTGTTTGTAGAAATTCAAGCATTAGTTACCCTCTGGATAAAGAGACGTTAGTAAAGGGAAACGGATCTGGCCTGTCTTACAGCGCTTTGCCTGGGTGACGTCCGAAGCTTGGTCGGCGTATTGAGGACGCAATAAAAATGGCCTGTTCCGTCAGGACACAGGCCACAGCAATTGCTGGGGATTCACCTTGCCCTTGATGGCAAGGTCTTGCTTGCAACATGTGATGTTGCCCGGACACCGGGAGCTTGCAAATGTGGTGCAAGACTGCCGTAATGACGATGCCTCGGAAGAAAGCTACTCCCCTTGATAGGCGCTAGTATAAAAGCACACGATATAAAGTCAAGCGTTAATGAGTAAAGCCGCTCCTTGTGAAAGCGCCGCCGACAAACCCACCGTGTTGAGAAATGCCGTTATTTCTTGCAATAGAAGCGTTTACCTGCTCGTTCTATGTGCCTCCTCAGGGCTTCATTGTCGATTTGATCCCAGGCTGATAAATCGATTTTATACGGTAGTAGCAGGTCATCCAGTGCCATGCTGATTTCGTTCAGCGCCATCAGGTTAATGTCGCCCAATAGTGTCAGGTCGATGTCGGAGCCTGCCCGATAACGACCCGTAGCCCGTGAACCGTATAACTGAGCAGCTTGTATTTGTGGGAAGCGGCGAAGTACGTCGCAGATCGCCTCGCGCTGCGCAGGCTCCAGGCCGTCGTTCAGGAATGTCTCAAGCGTCTTTTGCATTGCGTAGCTGACTCAAGCGCTGTTCCAGTTGACAGAACAGCGGGTGGTAACGTTCAAGCACGGCCGTCACAATCGCTTCGGCGGTCTCTTTGTTGTAAGTGTGGGATGTGCGATTGCGGTTAGCTATCATGTCCATCCATTGTGCTCCGTCGGTAATCAGCCCGACGTTAAAGGCCTGACGGGTTGCGTCGCGCGAGCCCATCAGATTTTGTTCGCCCTGGTATCGTAGGTAGTCTTTCAGGCAATTCCAGGCCAGTTCATGCGTGAACTCGAAGGCCTGTATCAGTCCTTGTTTCTCTAGGTCGGACAGTGATCGTTCGCAGCTAAGTTCTACCGCAGCCGTCAAGCTTTGCAGCGCTCGTTGGTAATTGGCAAAGCGCTGTTGCCAGCGAATTTCTTCAGTCATGGAGTGACTCCTGAGCGTTGGGCATACCGTGAAAAAATCGCTCATGCAACGGTTGTGTCGACGACTCTTGATTTTGTAAGGGCTTGGCCTGGAGCATAGCAGATGAATACGATGGTCAGTTAACGCAGTACGCTTAACTAAGTAGTATTATCCAGTCCATGCCAGAACAGAAGCCCTCTTCCCGGCCGCGTTGCGCTCGCTGCCTAAGGCCAATGTCGCATTGCCTTTGCGCCCATATAACGGTGGCGCCCAACCGTACGCGGATCCTGATCCTGCAGCATCCCGACGAGCAAAAACACCCGTTGAATACGGGGCGCCTGGCGGTGTTGGGGTTGGCGCGTGCCGAGTTGCTGGTGGGCGAGCACTTTGCGCAATTGAAGGAAATCATTGCTGCGGCAGGGTCCGCGTTTCTGTTGTTTCCCACAAGGGATGCGGCGCTGTTGCGACCACTGGTCGCCGCCCGGGACGACGAGCCATCGCTGCTTATCGTGCCCGACGGCACATGGCGCAAGGCGCGCAAGATTATGTATGCGAATCCAGTCTTGGCTACCTTGCCGCACTTGAGCCTGCCCCTTGGCGAGCCTTCCGAGTACCGCGTGCGCAAAGCGCGTGAACCCGCGGCGGTATCCACGATTGAAGCCATTGTCCGTACGTTGACGGTGCTGGAGCCGGAGCTTGATTTTCATCCGGTTTTAAAGCCCTTCAGGGTGTTGGTCGAGCAGCAGATTCAGGCCATGGGAGCGGATCTGTACCAGCGTCATTATTCAGATTGATGGCGACAGTGCCGTTTATTCATGACCGTCTTAAGGCTTAGTCCTTCTTCCCACTTGCGCGTTTAATCGAGTTCTTCAGAGGCAGCACTACGATCAGGACCTTGGCGTCAGGTCCGCTCAGTGAAGAGATTTTATGAGGAACCGTCGAGTCGAAGTGGGCGCAGTCTCCTATTTCGAGCACTTCGATTCGATTGACCAATTTAAGCTCAATGGTGCCGGCCAGCACGTAGATCAATTCTTCGCCCTCATGGTGGCCGGTCGGATTGGCCGGCGACTTGGTATCGTCCGGATGACTTACGAAGGCCAGCATATGGCGCTGTGGCGAAGCGCCGGCCGCCAACTGTAGTGTCCCTTTTCTATTTTCGTCACGCGCACCTCGGCTACGGATGATCGAGACCGGTTCTACGGTTTGATCGGCATCAAAAAGAGACTCGATTGGGACGTCCAAAGCGCGGGCAATCCGCAAAGCTGAACTGATCGACGGCGTAGAGATACCACGTTCGATCTTGGATAGGTAGCTGCGTGTCAAATTGGTGACGCTCGCCAGATCCTCCAGCGTAAGCCCTGATTGAACTCGTAGTACCCGTAGCGTTGCAGACATTGAAATGTTCCTTTATGGATGTGGGCAGAAGCCTACTGCGACCTCACGCACGGTCGAATCAGTGTTTTCCCGATGTGCAGTCCAGAAGCTGTGTTTCTTTTAGGAAACTTGTGTCATACTCAAAAAACCCTGTCTCGACACGGCTGCATTCAAGGCGATTGGCAGGATGGTTCCATTTTACGTGCATTGGGCGGCGAGGCGTTAAATGTCGTCCGATAGTTCACTTGCAGGGTATTAAAAGGGGCGCGCTACGCGCCCGGTCATGCATAAACCAGGAGATCTTTATGGCCACGACGTTTGCAGAAGAAAAACAGCAGTTGCTCAAGCAGGCGGAGGAGAACTTGTTGTCGTCCTTCGATGACCAGAACGACTACACGATTACACAGAAAATTGCGCTGACCTGCCGACTGTTATATGAGCACGGCCATGGGGCCGGTGTCGCTGGACAGATCACGGCACGAGGCGAGCAGCCTGGTACATACTATACCCAGCGATTCGGACTTGCCTTCGATGAGATCAAGGCGAGCAACCTTTTGCTGGTCAATGAAGATCTCGAGGTGCTGAGCGGGGAAGGCATGCCTAATCCTGCAAATCGCTTTCATTCCTGGGTTTATCGGGCTCGACCGGACGCTCAGTGCATCATCCACACGCATGCCATGCATACCGCCGCGCTCAGTCAGCTCGAGCAACCGCTTGTGATTTCGCATATGGATAATTGCTTGCTGTATGACGATGTGGAGTTCGTCGGATCCTGGCCAGGCGTGCCATTTGGCAACGAAGATGGGGGCATGATTTCACAAGCTCTGAAAGGCAAACGGGCTTTGATGATGGCGCACCATGGGTTGCTTGTTGCGGGCGGAACAGTCGAAGAAGCGGGCATGCTCGCGATCACATTCGAGCATGCCGCTCGTATTCAGTTGATGAGCATGGCGGCGGGTGAGATCAAGGCAATAGACCCGGAGAAAGGACGCCAGGCGCATGATTGGCTAATCAAGCCAAAACACACGCATGTGGCCTTTTTCAACCTGGCTCGCCGCATCATGAAAAAGCATGCCGATTGCTTCGAGTAGGTAGTTTTGTCGCCACGCGGGAAAACGATAATGTCAATTAGGCAACAAATGTCCTAAGCTATTTCAAATGTCGAAAATGAGTGCGGAGACAGCCTCGATCATGGACAAATACCTGGATTACTACTACTGGATGTCATCGGACTGGGCTTATTTCGGCAATCCGAGAATGGCGGATATCGCCAGCCGCTACGGCCTTTGCATACGATATCGGCCCGTCGATATGTTCGAGGTATATAAACAGACCGGCGGAATCGTGCTGCCGCTGCGCTCTAAAGAACGACAGAGTTACCGGTTCGTTGAAATGCGGCGTTTCAGTGACATTCTTGGTATGCCCATTGTGCTCGAGCCGAGCTTTCCGCCACAAAATTTGCGGCTGCCGTCGTGCTTCGTCATTGCCGCGAATTTGTTGGGACTGGATCAGTACGACTTGAATCACTCAATCATGACGGCGCATTGGGTCAACGACGAGGACATGGAAGACCCTGCAGTGCTCGTCGCGGCGGCAAATGCAGTGGGGCTTGATGGATCAGCTCTTTTGACGCGTGCTCAGGATCAAGAAACTCAGAATGTATATGCGGGCTATACCGCCGAAGCGATAGGGCGCGGCGTATTCGGAGCACCGTTTTATTTCTACAATAATCAGCCTTTCTGGGGCCAGGATCGTCTTACGCTCCTGGAGGAAGAAATTATGAAACAAGAGGGCTAGCAATGACTTATCAACCTAAGCTATTCGAGGGAAAACGCGCCTTGGTTACGGGCGGCACGAGGGGTATCGGCGCATCTGTGGCGAACCTTCTGGACGAGCTTGGCGCAACCGTAACGGCAACCGCGCGAAACGAAAAAAATGCGGAGGTGAATCCAGGCGTTGACGTTGTCGCCATGGATGTCAGTAAAAGCAAGGAAGTGAGTGACGTCGTCGCGAATTTGCAAAGTCTCGATATCGTCGTGAATTGTGCAGGGGCTATTCAACGCGGCAAAGAGCATGAGCTTGAGGTATTTGATCACGTTGTATCCGTCAACCTTAGCGGCACCATGCGCGTTTGCACTGCCGCTCGTCCATTATTGGCCGAAAGCGGAGGCGTCATCGTGAACACCGCTTCTATGCTCAGTTATTTCGGCGGTCCTCTTGTACCGGCCTATTCCGCCAGTAAGGGCGGTGTCGCGCAACTGACCAAGTCGCTGGCGATCGCCTATGCAGCCGATGGTATACGGGTGAATGCTGTTGCTCCCGGCTGGATCGCTACCCAGTTCACGAAAGGTGTGCACGAGGATCCTGAAAGAAGCCAGGCCATCATTGAGCGCACGCCAATGGGCCGATGGGGCAATCCCTCCGACATTGCGAAGGTAGTCGTTTTCTTATGCACCGAAGCGGCGGGTTTCATGACCGGCGCGATCATTCCCGTCGACGGTGGATACCTGGCTGTTTAACCAGTTTCGGGCCTCTCGCGTCTTCCTATTTAACTCTGGCCGGTCCAAAAAATTACCTCTAGGAGAACCAAATGAAAATATCTCGCCATACGATGTGCGTAGGACTCACGGCATTTGTCGGTGCATTGGTATTGGGCGCCGCGTCGATATCGACGTCAAGTGCGGCAACAACCTTGAAGCTGGCAGAAACATTGCCCGCAGGGTATCCGTCTACAGAGGCATTGACCGAGATGGGCGACAAGCTTAGCGCCAAGTCCGGCGGAGAGCTGAAAATGCAGGTCTATCCGGGTGGCCAGCTTGGAAATGAAAAGGAAATGATTGAGCAGACTCAGCTTGGCGCCATTCAGTTTAGCCGGGTGAATGCACTGGTCGTGGCGTCGATCGTGGACGAGCTGAACGTGTTGGCCCTGCCTTACCTGTTCAAGGATGTCAGCCATCTTGAACGTCTGATTGATAGCCCGTTGGGCGATGATCTCCTGGATCGGGTGGCCAAACATCCTTCATCCCGTCTGGTCGGCTTGGCCTGGATGGGCGCGGGCGCACGCAGCGTCCTTACTACCAAGAAAAAAATCGAGAAACCGGATGATCTCCAGGGCCAGAAAATCCGGGTGATTGCCAACCCAATTCTTGCTGACACCATCGAAGCGATGGGCGCCTCGGGCGTGCCGCTGGGGTTTGGCGACGTGTTTGCCGGCATGCAAACCGGCATGCTGGACGGTGCCGAAGGCTCGGGGCCAACCTTGGTGTCGGCATCCCTGCATACCGTTGCGAAGCACTATTCTCTGACTCAGCATGTGATTGTTCCCGACATTCTGGTGATGTCAAAGCGAGCATGGGACAAGCTTTCCAAAGAGGAACAGCAATTGGTCAAGCAGAGCGCGAAAGAGGCCGAGAAGCGTCAGCGCGAGTTATGGAAGATCGCTGAAGGGAACTCGGCGGACACCATGAGGGCGGCGGGAGTGGAAATTACCGAATTCCAAGGCAAAGACAAGCTGCGCGAAATGACCGCCCCGCTGCGCGAGAAGTACGGCGCCAAACATAAAGAGTTGGTCCTTCAGATTGAAGCGCTTTGAACCATTGGCACAAGAGGCAACACAAATGCGAAGTCTTGTTCGGTTTGCACGGAACCTGTCTATGTTGCTGGCAGCTCTGTCACTGGTGGCCATTTCGGTCTTGGTGCCTGTGGGAGTTGTCTCTCGCTACCTGGCGAATAGCCCTATCGGCTGGATAGAACCCATCGCCGCGATACTGCTGGTCGCGTTTACCTTCTTTTCCGCCTCTGTCACGATGGCGGACCGTTTGCATGTCTGCGTCAATACTTTCGTGAATCTGATGTCGGAACGAATGAAAATCGTCAACGCGAACATAGCCAATATCTTGCTTTTGATTTTGCTGATTGTACTGACGGTGTGCAGCTGGGAGTTGGTCGAGTCGACACTCGGTCAGGCTCTGCCAGAGGTTCCGGCTCTGCCCGCCGCCATTGTGTATGCCGTCGTTCCCCTGGGGTTCGGCCTTATGGCGCTCCCTGTTCTCGCTAAGCTGCTAACACAGGACTTTGAAGAGAACGAACGCGAAAAAGAAGAACTTCATCTGGACTGAACATGACGACATATGTTTTATTGCTGGTTTTTACCGTGACGCTTGTTATGGGTATGCCCGTCGCATTTGCCATGGGCGCGGCTGCAGTCGCGGCAGCGTATATAGGCGACATACCCGTCGCGGCGTTGGTCATCAAACTGGTCGATGGCACCAACCAAGTTCCCATGCTCGCCATTCCATTGTTCATCCTGGCGGGAGCAATCATGGCAGAAGGCGGCATGGCACGGCGTTTGGTTGATCTGGCGAAAGCCGTCATGAGTCCAATCAAGGGCGGCCTCAGTCTGGTCAATGTCATGGCATCCACTTTGTTTGGCTGCATTTCAGGCTCTACAGTGGCGGACACGGCATCGATCGGGTCCGTCATGATTCCCCAGATGGTGAAGAATGGTTACTCGCGTACTTTCGCCACCAACATCACGATGACGGGGTCTTTGCAGGCAACCATACTGCCGCCTTCTCATAACTTCGTTATTTACTCTTTGGCTGCCGGGGGGGTGGTTTCTATTCCGGCGCTGTTCCTGGCTGGAATTCTCCCCGGCTTGCTGCTGGGTGGTTGCCTGGCGGGTTTGTGTCTTTTTTATGCGCATCGGCATAACTATCCTCGTGGTGATGCCACAAGCCTGAGAGTCATCGGACGCAAGATGGTGGATGCGGGCTGGGGTCTTATCACTGTTTTCATTATTACGGGTGGCATACTTTCCGGCGTGTTTACGGCTACCGAGTCGGCGGGTGTGGCGTGCATCTATGCGCTGTTCGTCACATTGTTCGTGTACAAAGATTATCACTGGAAAGACCTTCCTAAGTTGTTCTCCAGCGTTGTACGGACTTGCGGCGTGATCATGATCATGATGGCAACGGCGTCGGCGTTTGGATATATGATGGCGCTGGAGCGAGTGCCACAGCAGATCGCCGAGCTGTTCCTGGAGCATTCGACCAGCATTACCGGATTCCTGATGTTGGCGAATATCGCTTTGCTGGTCTTGGGGGTCTTCATGGAGCTCACGCCCATGTTACTGATCTGCGTACCGATTTTCATGCCGATCATTGTTCAGCTGGGAATCGATCCAGTGCATTTCGGCGTAATAATGGTGCTGAATCTGGCAATCGGTCTCGTAACGCCGCCAGTAGGTGCGACCTTGTTCGCCGGAATGGCGGTGGGCCGTGTGTCAATGGAACAAATAACGAAAACGATCTGGCCGTTTTATATAGCAATGCTGATTTGTCTTATGTTCGTGACCTACGTTCCGGGCTTAAGCTTGTGGTTGCCAAGGTTGGCAGGAGCGTTGTAAAGCTAAGGGGCGACGCTAGAAATAGGTTTTGCCGATAAGCATCAGCGACACGACAAGGGTGATGCTTGCAAAGCCGGCCTGCAGCCATTTTTCGGGCAGGGCCGGTGCAACCCGGCGCCCCACCAGCATGCCGCCGGCGGCCGCCACAATGAAGTACCAGCCTTCAGCTGGAACTTGCGCACCTAAAAACAAGGCGCCCATCACCGAGCTTGCCGATACCAAGGCAATGACCATCAGCGAGGTGGCCACAATGCCGTGCATGCTGATATTGCTGAAGTGCTTGAACGCGGGAACGATCAAAAAGCCGCCTCCGACCCCCAGCATGCCGGTGAACAGTCCGGCGACGGAGCCGATGGTCGCCAGGATCGACGAGGATTTCCAGGTCCAATGGAGTTTCCGGGTAGCCGGATTGATCGTGCAGGGTTTTTGTCGCTCCGTGTTTGGATCTTGTTGCCGCGAATCTTTGCGTGCCTGTTGCAGCATGCGCGCCGCCACGAGCATCATGACCAGGCTGAACAGCGTCATAAGCCAGGTGGCGGAGACGCGGTGCGCGATCCACATGCCTAGCGGCGAAACAAGGGACCCCACCGCAGCCATTAAAAGCGCCGCCTTGTAGCGAACCAGCCCTTTGCGCAAGCCGTCCAGCGCTCCCAAAAGAGCTGCTGTGCCGACCGCCATCAAGGCAATGGGCGTGGCTTGCGTCATGCTCAGGCCTATTCCCAGCACCAGGGCGGGAACCGCGAGTATGCCTCCGCCGGCGCCTGTCAGACCCAGTGTGATTCCGATGATGGCGCCCAATACAATACTAAGCACGAATGTAGATCCATCCGTCTTGCTGCATACTGACCAACGCCATCGCGGCGCCGGGAACCGTTTGGCATGTTGCGGGGGCTGTCAGTTCCATCTTGCGCAGCGTATTGGCGCACATCAGCAATAGCGAGTCGGTTTCCGGGTGTGGAGCTTGCAGTGCGGCACGTACCCCTTCTGCATTGACCACGATATGTACTTGAGCTTCGGGCCGTTCGCGCAAAATATTCAATGCGTTATTGCGTGCGCGCTCCAGGCTTGATTCCGTGGGGGCATGCAGCAGGACGCGTATGGAGGGATTAATGACGTTCATTGCTAACTTCTTTGTTCAAGGTAAAAAATAGCTAAAGCCATTTGCGAAGGAGTTATTTCGGCCCCGGCTTTTCTAAGCCTGGACTAACTGATAATTATATGCGTATTTTGGTAATATGCTTATTTCTTAAAGTAATTAAAAATGGGTATGGTATCGATAGGCCCCTTGGCCGTTCCGAATGGCGTCTTTGCGGGGTTGCTGGCGTTTTTAACCTTTACGATTCTGGTTTCTGTGGCCCGACGCCGTGTGGATGCAAGGGTGGATCGTTGGTCGACAATTGCCGTGGTGGCGGGCATCCTCATCGCAAGGGCGGTCTATGTGGCGCTTCATTGGGCCACGTTTTCCGACAGTCCGCTGCGTGCGTTCATGTTTTGGCAGGGCGGATTCGAATGGATTTCCGGCGCCGCCGTCGCTCTTGTCTCCGCCTTTTTTGTTCTTCGCCCGTGGCGCAGCCGGGGCGTGGCCATAGCGATCCTGGGTGTCAGTGCACTCGTGTGGTTCGCAACGGGAGCCATGCTCAACGATACAAAAGGGCAGGTGCCGCTGCCCGATGTCATGCTGACCGATTCAGGCGGCGCCGATATTGCGTTGCGCAGTTATGCATCGGGCCCCGTGGTCGTCAATTTGTGGGCCACATGGTGTCCGCCTTGCCGGCGCGAGTTGCCCGCGATGGCGGCCCAGGCGGCGGCGAGCCCCACCGTTCCCTTCCTTTTCGTTAACCAGGCGGAAGATCCGGCCACCGTGCAGGCTTTCTTGAATCAGCAGTCGCTCAATCTTGAGGGCGTTTTATTCGACTCCCGCTCCGAGGTGGCGCGTGAACTGCGCACCGTGGGAATTCCGATTACGCTGTTTTTTTACGATGGTGTGATGCAGAATCTGCACGCCGGGGAAATATCCCCCGAGGCGTTGCGGCAGAAGACGGAAGCGCTTGTTAAAAGCAGATAGATGATGACTTTTTGCGATCCGTCTAAACCGACCCAATAGAAGCTATTAGTGGGTCGGTGCGTTGCATTCGGGCTGGAATGCAACGCCGGCTATTACTTCTTGCGATTAGCGATGTCTTTTTGCGCTTGCGAAACCAGATCTTCACCGATGGTTTTCTTCCATTTGTCGAACACCGGCTGGGTTGCTTTGACGAACGCGTCGTGTTGTTCGGGGGTAAGGCTGGTGACCGTTACGCCATGGCTTTCAATGTCTTTTAGCATGGCGGGGTCTTCGGGCGTCACGCCTTTGCGAGCAATGACGATTTCCTGTTTACCGGCTTCAATGGCCGCTTCGCGCACGATTTTCCGGTCGGCTTCGGTCCAGGATTCCCACACTTGTTTGTTCACCACGAACACCAGCGGGTCGGCGACGTAGTTCCACAAGGTCAGGTATTTCTGGGCGACATCATAGAGCTTGGCGCCAGCGTAAATGGACAGGGGGTTTTCCTGGCCGTCCACCGCGCCGGTGGCCAGTGCGGGTTGTGCGTCGGCCCAGCTCATTTGGGTCGGGTTGGCGCCCAGGGCGGTGAAAGTGTCAATGTACAAGGGCGAGCCCACCACACGCAGCTTCAGGCCTTTAAGGTCGGCCGGGGCCTGGATGACGTGCTTGGAATTGCTGAGCTGCCGATAGCCATTTTCGCCCCAGGCCAACGGTAGCACGCCCGCTTTTTCAATGTCCTTGAACAACGCTTTGCCGACTTCGCCATGAATCAGCGCATCGATGGCGGCGTAGTCGGGCATCAGGAAGGGCAAGGAAAACAGGTTCAACTGTTTTACCTGGGGCGACCAGTTGATGGTCGAGCCTATGGCCATGTCGATCAAGCCCTGGCGAATGGCCGTGAACTCGCGTGTCTGGTCGCCTTGTACCAGCGATGTGCCGGGGTAGATCTTGATGTTGATGCGCCCGTCGGTGCGCTCGCGCACCAGCTTGGACCAGATCTCGGCGCCTTGTCCCCATGGGAAGGTGGTGCCTACGACGATGGACAGTTTGTATTCGGATTTATAGTCGGCGGCATAAGCCGTCGATGTGGCGGCAAGCGCGGCGATCGAGCACGTCATGGCGCCAAGCAGGGCACGGATCTTCATGGTCATTCCTTTTACAGATTAAGGTATAAATAAGACGACGGACAACAACGGAGACATCAGGGCAAACCGGCGGCGGGCCGCCGGGACGACGGTCAATATCCCAGGTAACGAGGCAGCCACAACGCCAGTTCGGGAAATACAATGACCAGGACGAGAACAATAAACATGGAGGCCAGCAGCCATACGACCCATCGTACGGTGCTTTCCATGGGTACTTTGGCGATGCGGCAGGACACCATCAGGTTCACGGCCAGCGGCGGCGTGAATTGCCCCAGCGCAACTTTTAGCGTCAGCAAGACGCCGAACCAGACCGGATCCCACTGGTAGGCATTGGCAATAGGCATAAGCAGCGGTACGAAAATCAGGAAAATGGAAATGCCGTCCAGAAACATGCCTAGCGTCATCAATAGCAGCACCAGCAGCGCGAGCACGCCGTATTCGCCCAGCCCCGAATTGACGATGGCGTTCGTAATGGGGTCGATCACGCTAAGGGTGGAAAGCGCCCAGGCAAAGATGCCCGCCAGCGTCACGACCATCATGATCACGGCGGAGAGCTCGGCCGCTTCCCGCAAAATAAGGAACAGGTCGCGTACTTTAATCGTGCGGTGTATGCACATGCCTACGAACAGGCCGTAAAAGACGGCCACCACCGCCGCTTCCGTGGGGGTAAACCAGCCCATGCGCATACCGCCCAGGATCAGCACGGGCGCAACCAGGCCCCACGTGGCGTCGAGCAGGCTGGGCCAGAATGGGGGGCGCGGCAGCTTGCTTTCCAGCATCCCCATGTTGTGGCGCCGGGACAGCCACACCGCCGGTATGATCAAGGCAATGCCAGCCAGTATGCCGGGAATCATGCCCGCGGCAAACAGAGCGGGAACCGATGCTTGCGGCACAAGAATCGAATAAACAATAAACGCAATCGAGGGCGGGATCAGGATGTCGGTTGATGCGCCTGCCGCCACAATACTGGCTGAAAACGGCTTGGGATAGCCGGCCCTGTTCATGGCGCCTATCATGACTGCGCCAACGGCTGCCGCGCAGGCCGGCCCGGAGCCTGAAATTCCCCCCAGGAACATTGCCACGGCGATGGCGACCAAGGGCAGCATGCCGGGGCCGCGGCCTACGATGGCGATGGCGAAATTCACCAGGCGGCTGGCCACGCCGGAACGATCGAATATGGAACCGACCAGCACAAACATGGGAATGGCCAGCAAAGGATACTTGGCCAGGCCGGCATAGAAGTTTTGCGGTACGGCCAGCAAGCCGAACCATTGGGTGTCCAGATTGGACATCACAATGGCAAGGGTACCCGCAACGCCAAGCGACACGCCTACCGGCACGCCGATGACCATCAGCAGCGCAAAGACGACAAACAGCAGCGTGACGATCATTTCTCGCCCCGCAGCAGGCGGCGCAACATGCCAAGCATGCGTAGCGAAATCGCGGTTGCCAGTATGGGCATCCAGATGGTGTACCACCAGTTCGGAACGCCGATGGCGGGCGAGGTGTCGCCCCAGGTGTAGTCGTCGATGGCCATGCGCGCGGACAGCACGGCCAGCAGGATGAAGAACAGCAGGACGACGACGCTGCTGATGATGGCCAGCTTGCGCTGGCGTTGGGCGGAGCCCCCGTCGGCAACAATCTCGATGCGTATGTGCTGGTTGCGCACGAACGCCGTTGCCCCGGCGGTCATGGTTAACACGATAAGCAGGAAAACCGAGATTTCTTCGGTCCAGGCAAACGAGTTGTTGGTCAGGTAGCGCACCAGCACATTGGTAAAGGTGATAAGGGCCAGACCGCCCAGGATGAGTACGGAAAGCCAATCTTCTATTTTGAGCGGGACTTTGACGGGAGGGTCAATGATTTCTGGAACGATGGGTTCGATTGGCTCGTCGGCGGCTTGTTGTGTTGGAGGCATGGGGTGCGATGCTTGACAGCGTACGGGTATGTTTTTAGGCAATAGCCGACATGCTAACGCGTGTTACGAGTTTTGAAAGCTCGGGGTTTCCCGTGGGTCAGAGGGAATCGAGGCGATTGGCTCGGCCTGTAATCGGCCAGGCCGGCTTTCCGGGCTAGTCATGAGCGGCACACGAATTGCTGACATGCACCGGCTTAAACAAGGAGACCTCTATGGGAAAATGCGACTCATGCGGCAACGAATACGACAAATCTTTCCAACTGACTATTTTAGGAAAAACCTACACTTTCGATAGTTTCGAATGCGCAATTCGGACCGTCGCTCCGCTGTGCGAGCATTGCGGGGTACCCATTATCGGACATGGACTAGAGAAAAACGGGAGGATGTTCTGTTGCGACCATTGCGCTGTCGGAGAAGGGGTTACAGAGCTGCGTGACCGTTCTGTATAAATAAACCGGCTAGTTCAACCATTAAGGAGTTCGACTATGCAACAGATAAAAGATGTGATGAGCCAGGACGTAAAAGTCTTGAACCCGGAGGCCACGATAAAGGATGCGGCACGGCAGATGCGCGATGGCGATTTCGGATTGATGCCTGTAGGCGAGAACGATCGCCTGGTGGGCACGTTGTCCGATCGCGATATTGTGATCCGGGGCGTGGCCGACGGGATGGATGCCAATACGAAAGTTCGGCAGCTCATGTCGACGCAAGTCCTGTGGGCTTATGAGGACGATTCGGTGGACAAGGCTCATCAGATCATGAGCGTCAATCAGATCAGGCGCTTGCCTATTGTCAATACGGAAAAACGTTTGGTGGGAATTCTCGCTTTGGGCGATCTGGCGGTCGACGGTGCGGACACCAAAGCCGCGGGCGAGGCCTTGTCGGAAATTTCAAAACCCGGCTAGGATGCTGCGCCAGTGTCTGCCGGGGCCGAGCCGGCAGGCTTATCGGCAAGCGGGAATCCACAGCATTGGCATCGTCTCCCAAACGATTGCTACCGCGGAAAGCAGGCTAAGGGCGCCTGCCAGCCATGGAAGGAAGCCGGGGCTTCCAATGCGTAGCATGCTCCTGCGTAGATGCCGGTAGACCACGGCCATTGCGGCCAGCGCGAGCAGGCTTGCGATCGCGATGATCCACGAAGCGGTGGGCATTCCCGCCCAAGTGCCCCACAACGCGGGTCGCGCACAAATGATGCCATGCACCGAGTAGATGAATAAAAAATGGACGGCCCAAATAATCGGGCCCGCAAGCATGAGCGAGAATGTGCGTGAGAAACTGTTTTGCATGAGCATCATCCCGTCAGGCGCGGAAAGCCGTGGACCAGTCCAAGGGCGAGCAAGCCCTGCGCTACCGCGTAATGCCAGAAAAGCATCGTGTTGTCGTAACAGGCGCGCCGTGTCGACGACAGTCTTCCGGCCAGCGACCGCGCCACGGTGAACACGGCCATATAGGCCAGCACAGCCGCGCAAATGCCTTGCAGGCCTATCATGGCATAGACGGAAGCGGCATAAGCGCTGTCCTGGGGCCGCAGTCCGGTCTGCCAATGTCCGTATGCTTCCAGGCCGACACTTGTCGTCAGCATGACGATAGACAGCGGCAGGCCCAGACGCAGCGGTCGCTGTTTGGCCTGCTCCAGCTGGCAACTCATCCACATCAGTATTGCGCTGCTGCCTGCCAGCAGACACGCCGAGGCCAGCGGGAGCGCCTTGACGGGAAGGGGGGCCGAGCCGGTCCATGCCTGCGGCGAGGTGGTCCACAGGAATAGATAGGCAAATAACATCGAGCTGAAAATACTGGCGCAAACCATCAGGAGGATAATCATGGCCCACCAGGAATGGGATGCGCTGCCGCTGCACAATACCGGCAGATGTATTCCGCCGCCGATATGGATCGGCGGATAGTCGGGCCCCACATCGGCATGCCACAGCCAGCGCCATATCATGACCAGGGCGAGTACGCCGAATGCGCCGGCCAGTGCTTCCATCTTGAAGGTCAGAAGCAGGAAAAAGCCGGCGGTGCCAAGGGCGGCAAAAAAGGGCGGCCAGCCTGGTCCGGGCAGTTCCAGTATGTATTCGGGACGCGCCTCGATGGCGCTTGTGACGAGGGTGGAACGCCGGCCGGTTGGTGCGTTGGGCAGATAATAGCGTCCCGCGCTTACGTCTTCGGCCAGGTTGGGCTGATCCCAAAGTGGCTCACGGCTCGTCACGAGCGGAACACTGCGCAGACCGAAGGAACTCGTCGGCAGCCATTCCAGAGTGCCGGACTGCCAGATGTTCCCGGCATTGTTGTCATGGTTCGGACGGAAGTTTCGCGCCAGGTCGATCAGAAACACCAGCACGCCGAGCGCAATCATATAGGCGCCAATTGTCGATGCCAGGTTAAAGGCGCCCCAGCCGGAGCTGTCCGCATAGGTGTACACACGCCGCGGCATGCCTGCCAGGCCGGTGAAATGCATGGGAAAGAAGCTGACGTTGAAGCCGATGAACATGAGCCAGAACGTCCAGCGACCGAGGCGATCGGACAAGGCGCGTTCGCTCGCGAAGGGAGCCCAGTAATAAAAGGCGGAGAACAGCGGAAACACCATGCCGCCGAACAGTACGTAATGAAGATGAGCGACGATGAAGTAGGTGTCATGCGCCTGCAGATCAAACGGAATCACCGCGACCATAACCCCCGTGAGTCCGCCGAGTATGAAAATGAAGAAGAAGCCAAGAATAAACAGCATCGGAACTTTTACGGGCAGCACACGTACTGCGGTTGCGAGGGTAGCGATCCAGGCGAATATTTGTATTCCTGTTGGTACAGACACGGCCATGCTGGCCGCCGATGCGAAGCTCAGCGATAGCTCGGGAATGCCGGTGGCGAACATATGGTGCACCCATAAGCCAAAGCTAAGAAACCCGGTGGCGATCACCGCCAGCACAATCAATCGATAACCTACCAGCGGAGTGCCCGTCATGGCGGGAATGATCATCGACACCATTCCGGCCCCGGGCAGGAAAATAATGTAGACCTCGGGGTGGCCAAAGAACCAGAACAGGTGTTGCCACAGCAGCGGATCGCCTCCTTTTTCGGCCATAAAAAATGGCATGTTAAAGGCGCGTTCAAGTTCCAATAGCGCGGTGGCGACGATCACCGCCGGAAAGGCGATGATCACCATGCCGGAGAACACCAGCATTACCCAGGCAAAGATGGGCATTTTGTCCAGCGTCATGCCCGGCGCCCGCGTGCGCAAAATTCCGATCGCAAGCTCAATGGCGCCGGCAATCGCCGATATCTCAATGAAACCGATTCCCAGGAGCCAGAGGTCGGCATTAAGCTCCGGCGAGTAGACGGTGCTGGTCAGCGGCGGGTACATGAACCAACCGCCTTTGGGCGCCAGGCCGATAAAGATGCTGCAGAAGAAAACCAGGCCGCCGATGGCATAGGCCCAGTAGGCATAGGCGGACAAACGCGGAAACGGCAAGTCGCGCGCGCCCAGCATGTTCGGCAAAAGCAGCATGGCGATGGCCTCGACCGCCGGCACGGCAAACAGGAACATCATCACTGTGCCATGCATGGTGAACAACTGATTATAAAGATCATGGCCGATCAGCTCGTTGTCCGGCACGGCCAGTTGGGTGCGCATCAGCAACGCCAACACACCGGCAAGCAAAAAGAACAGCAGCGCCGTGCCTATATAGAGCAATCCGACATGCGTGTTATTGACCACGGTGATGGCGCGCCAGCCTTGGGGGCGTCGCCAGATGCCTCGCAATCGTTCTTCTTCGCCGTCTGGGCGGGGCAGCGAGTTGGGTGGCGCTTGCCCTGTCGTGGGATTTTTCGATGTCATTTGAGACTTTCCAGGTAGCGCGCGACGGCTCGCAGGTTCTCGCCGGAAAACTGATTGAAGGAGGGCATCTGGTTGCCGGGCTTGATATGTTGGCTGTCGGCGATCCAGCCGGCCAAGGTGCCGACGTTGACGGGCAATACGCCCGCGGCCAGTGAAGAACGGCTGCCGATATGGGTGAGATCGGGTCCGCGCGTGCCGGCGGCCTCGGTGCCGCGAATGGTATGGCACTGCGCGCAGGCCTGCACGACCAGCCGCTTGCCGTGCAGCAGCCTGGCATCGGCCGGTTCGCTCGCCGGAAGGCGTTGCGATATTATCCACGCCCGGAATTCATCAAGAGTAAGCGCCTGCACCTGGAACATCATCTTCGCATGCTGGGCGCCACAGTATTCGGCGCATTGGCCACGGAAGAGGCCGGGCCTTTGCGCTTGCACACGCAGGCGGTTCACACGTCCAGGCACCATATCCAGCTTGCCGGCCAGCTCGGGCACCCAAAAACTGTGGATCACATTGTCGGACTTGAGCTCAAATACCACCGGCACGCTGGCCGGAATGCGGATATCGTTCGCCGTCTCGAACAAAAGCCGGCCATCCTGGTCCAGATACCGCACTCGCCACCACCACATCTCGCCCGTGACTTCGATGCGCGCCGTCGGCTGGGTGTTGTCCCGGCTCGTAACCGATGTGGTGCTCCAGGCATAGACGAGCAGCGCACTGAGCGCCGTCACCGGGAAGACGACGCCTGCGCCGACGATCAATGAACGCCGGCCTAGCCGTCTGCGCAGACGGGCAGGTCCATACAGCGCCAGAATCAGCATGATGATGACCAGCATAAAGATCACGGCAGCTCCGATGAACAGCACCTGGGTGATTTCCGCAACCCGAACCATGTTCTCGCCCCTGGGTTCGAGAGCGGACGGCATGGCGGCCCGTACAGAAAACGGGAATAGTGCAAGAAATACCAGGTGGCGTGAATGAGGCATGGAGAAGTTCAGTGCTGTCGTGATAAGAACGGGCATTAAGGTCCGCGGCGCATGCCGCTCTGTTCAGCACATTGCATACCTTGCCTGTTGGCCGCCGTGTGAAGGTCGCCAAGCAGGCAAGGGCGCGCGCTCTGTGCCGGTACGTTGTTGCCTGACTTTGTAAAATCTACACTCACCATGATGCTCGCCTCGATCACCCGCCTGCGGCGGCGCGGCTTCAGGCCCGCGTATGTAGTTGGCAAAGAATTTGCTGAAGGGAAGCCAACTTCAGGAAAGGCGAACATGCAACGACGCGAGTCCGGATCTTCACGCTTTGGCGCCCGCCTGGCTACGATGCTGCTGGGCATGGGCGCATTCTTGTGGCTGACGGGATGTGACGAAGAGCGCACCGCGCTTGCATCGCGAGGTCCGTTCATTCAATTGACCGGTGAGAAGCTTGAGCGTACCCGGCAACTCATCGGGGATTACGGCTGCACCGCCTGCCATACCGTGCCAGGCGTGAAGGGGCCGAGCTCCAAAGTGGGGCCGCCGCTGGAAAACATGGCATTGCGCGCCTATATTGGCGGCGTATTGCCCAATACGCCCGACAACTTGGTGCGGTGGTTGCTCGATCCTCCGGCAATCGATCCACGTACCGTCATGCCAAGCGTGGGGATGAGCCGGGAAGAGGCGCAAGATATCGCGGCTTATCTCCTTTCTGTTCATTGACATTCGGAACACCCGATGAAGACGACATGGAAGCGCGTTGCCAGCATCACCTGCGTTGCATTGGCGGCAGCCGCCGCCTTGGCCGGAGGACTCGTGGTCTACACGGGGGTGTATGACGTGAGCGCGACCAAGCAGCACACGGCTGGTGTTTATCATTTGCTGGAAATCTCCTTGCGACGCTCGGTGAAGCTGCGTGCATCCGGGATCGAAGTGCCCGCCCTGGATGATGCCGACCGTGCCGTGAACGGATTCAAGCTTTTTCGCACACATTGTGTGCAATGCCACGGGGCCCCGGGAATCGCGCCGCAACCGTTCGCGCTGGGCCTGACGCCCGCGCCCGCCTCCCTGGTGGCCTCCGTAAGGGAATGGAGCGCGGCCGAGACCTACTGGATGATCCGCAATGGCATCAAGATGAGCGGCATGCCCGCCTGGCAATATCGCATGAGCGACGACGAACTATGGGATGTCGTCGCGTTCATGAAAGTCTTGCCCACATTGTCCCCGGCCGACTACAGAAGCTGGGACAAGCGGCATGTGCCAGCGCCCGCCCGGGTCCGGGATGAATCGGCAATGCCGGCTGAGCCTGATGTTCGCCTTGGCAATGCGGGGGCGGGACGAAAGGCCTTGCAACAGTATCTTTGCGTCACATGTCATGTGATTCCCGGCGTCGTGGGCGCCAACTACTCCGTCGGCCCATCCCTGGCTGGCATTGCCAGCCGGAAGTACATTGCGGGCGTGCTGCCGAACACGCCGGCCAATATGCTGCGTTGGTTGCGCGATCCGACTGAAGTCGATCCTTTGTCTGCAATGCCCGACCTCGACGTGTCCGATCAGGACGCACGCGATATCGCCGCGTTTCTGTATACGCTGGGCGATTGAAGGGGCGCGGACCCAGGGCGCCGCACGGAGCCCCGTCAGCGGCCAAATGCGCCGGGTACGGCGTCCATCGTATTTTTTCCGATATACCGATGTGGGCATGCAGTTTGCATACCGCTGATCCGTAAGGGCGTTCGAATAAAAAAACTTATGCCGTGGCCGAGACTATGGATTGCAATCAACCGGAGAATAAACATGCAAAGAATCGCAATCGTCAGTGAGCACGCCTCCCCGTTGGCACAACTGGGCGGCGTGGACAGTGGAGGGCAAAATGTCTATGTGGCCAATGTTGCGCGTGAGCTTGGACGCCGGGGGCATTGCGTAGATGTCTTTACACGACTGGATAATCCCTATCTGCCGGATCAGATGGATTGGGACGACAATGTGCGCATTATTCATGTCCCTGCGGGGCCGGCGAGTCATCTGCCCAAGGAAAGCCTGCTGCCCTATATGAAGGAGTTTGGCGATTACATGCAGGCCTATGTGTGTGAGCACGCCGTGCAATACGACGTCATTCACGCCAATTTTTTTATGTCGGCCATGGCGGCTCTTCCTTTGGCCAGACGGACAAATACGCCGCTTGCGGTCACGTTTCATGCCCTGGGCAAGGTGCGCCGCCTTCACCAGGCTCAAAACGACCATTTTTCCGATAGCCGTTTTTCCATCGAAGAAGACATCGTGCGCAATGCCGATTGCATTGTGGCCGAGTGTCCGCAAGATGAGCGGGATCTGATCGAGCTTTATGATGCCGACCCGGAGCGCATCAGCATGGTTCCCTGCGGGTACGATCCGGGCGAACTCGCTCCGCTTGAAATGGGTGCCGCACGCCGTGTATTGGGCTGGGATGCCGATCCCTTCTACCTTCTTCAGCTGGGCCGTATGGTGCCACGCAAAGGCATTGATAACGTCATACGCGCGCTTGCGCGCTTGCGCCGCGCCCAAGGTGTCGACGCAAGGCTTTGCGTGGTGGGCGGCAACCTGTCCGACTGCGGCCCCAGCGATAGGCCGGAGCTGGAACGTCTTATGCGAATTGCGAAGGAAGAAAAAGTTACGAAGTTTGTCGAATTTGCCGGTAGCCGTGGGCGCAACCTGTTGAGCCGCTATTACAGTGCTTCGGACGTCTTCGTCACGACGCCCTGGTATGAGCCGTTTGGCATTACGCCAGTCGAGGCCATGGCTTGCCGCAGGCCTGTTATCGGCTCCGACACCGGCGGTATCCGATACACGGTGGTGGATGGCAAGACGGGGTATCTGGTTCCACCCAAAGATCCGGACGCACTGGCCGAAAAGCTTGCCATTCTGGCAAAAGACCGCTCGCTGGCCGCGCAGATGGGACGGGCAGGCGCCCTGCGCGCGCACAACATGTTCACTTGGCGGCGGGTGGGCTCGGAACTGGCTGCCATATTCGGACGGCTGGAGCGTAAGAGTCCTCCTGTGTGGGGGGTGTCCACCAGTGAGCCCTTGCGTCTTGTTAGCTGAGCGGGGCGCAAATCCTTCGGCGTGCGCCTCGGAGCATGCCGCCGATATGGCTGAGATGGAGCGAATATGGATGCTTACGATTACGAGAGCCTGGTCGACCGTGTGATTTTGGTGACCGGGGGAGGCAGCGGGTTGGGCGCTGCGATTTGCAGCACCTTGGCCCAGGACGGCGCCCACCTGATTGTCGTGGACATCAACGAAATTTCATCGTGCAAGGTGGCGGACGAAATCAAACAGGCAGGCGGCGTTGCGCACGCATTCACGATGGATGTCGGCGATGAGCAAGCCATCATCGACGTGCTGGACCGCGCCGTGGAGCGTTGCGGGCGCCTGGACGCCATCATCAATTGCGCAGGCATCGATGTCACAGTAGGCATACAGGAAATGAAAACTTCCGATTGGCACCGGGTATTGGCGACCAATCTCACCGGTCCTTTTTTACTTGCCAAGCATGGTTTGGCGCACCTGACTCCCGGGGGCCATATCGTCAACATCGCCTCCACCGCGGCACGCCGGGCATGGCCCAACGCAAGCGCCTATCATGCGAGCAAATGGGGATTGATGGGGCTGACCCAGGCGTTGCATGCGGAGTTGCGCGGGATGGGAGTCAAAGTGTCGGCGGTGATCGCCGGCGGCATGCGGACCCCGTTCTTGCTTGACCGGTTTCCCGATATTGACGTTGAGCTGTTGCAGGACCCATCGAACGTGGCTCGAGCCGTTAAGTTCGTACTGACGCAGCCGCCCCAGACGGTGGTCCCGGAAGTGATGGTATTGCCCATGAAGGAAACGTCATGGCCTTGACCCCGGCGATTTTCCTGGATAAAGACGGAACTGTGTTGCTAGACGTGCCCTATAACGTCGATCCGAAAAAAATGACATTTGCGCCGGGGGCGCGGCAGGGCATTGCGCGTCTTGCCCGATTGCGGCTTCCGCTGATCGTCGTCACGAACCAGCCCGGGATCGCGTTAGGCAAATTCGGTTTTGATGGGGTGCGCGAGACGCAACGACATTTGAGGCGGATGTTCAGGGACGAAGGCGCCACGCTGGACGGCTTTTATTTCTGTCCCCATCACCCGGACGGTTCGGTGCCCGGTTATGCCCGGCTGTGCGAATGTCGCAAGCCTGCTCCGGGCTTGTTGCTGATGGCGGCCGAGCGGCACCATATCGCCCTGGATCGTTCCTGGCTTGTCGGCGATATTCTTAATGACATAGAGGCGGGACGCCGCGCCGGCTGCCGCACTGTGCTGATCGAGAATGGCAACGAGACCGAATGGTTGATGAATGAGTGGCGCACGCCCGACTACCGCATGCCGGACCTGGAGGCGGCAAGCCAACTGCTGGTCGACCAATTCATGCGCCAGGCCGAGGTATCGCCATGAACCGTGCATCAAATTGGCAATCGGCGCGCAAGGTGCTGTGCATTCGCCTGGACAATATGGGCGATGTGCTGATGACAACGCCCGCCATGCGGGCCCTGAAACAGGCTTGCCCCGGGCGCAGTCTTACTTTGTTGACTTCACCGGCCGGCGCGGCCCTTGCGCCGTTTCTCCCGGAGATTGACGAGGTGATTGTTTTCGATGCGCCCTGGATCAAGAACGACCGTGACGATCCGGTTGCCGAGGCCGGCCTCATACAGCGACTGAGCCAGGCGCAGTTTGATGCCGCGGTTATTTTTACGGTGTACAGCCAAAGCCCGCTGCCGGCGGCGTTGATGTGCCGCCTGGCTGGCATACCGTTGGTGCTTGCGCACTGCCGCGAAAATCCGTACAGGCTGCTGTCAGACTGGGAGCGCGAGACAGAGCCTGCCCAGTCGGTGCGGCACGAAGTGCGGCGTCAGCTTGATCTGGTGGAACTGATCGGCGCATCTTGCCGCGATCCGCGGCTGGCTTTTGTGACGCGAAGCGATGATCGCCGCAGCCTGCATGAGAAGCTGGCCGCGACCGCCGGCATGTCGGCCGATGCGTGGATCGTGGCCCATTGCGGGGCCAGCGCGCCATCCAGGCGCTATCCGGCCGGGCAGTTCGCCCAGGCGCTGACGCAGATGGGGTCGCGCGCGGGAACCGTCATATTGACGGGGGACACCAAAGAAAAGTCCCTGACGCGGCAGATAAGCCAGCTGTGCGGGCACGAGGTGCCCATCGTCGATCTTGCCGGCGCACTGAGCCTGGGTGAATTCGCCTGCCTGATCGAGGATGCGGCGCTGCTGCTGTCCAATAACACCGGCCCGGTACACCTGGCGGCGGCGCTGGGCACGCCCGTGGTCGACCTTTATGCCTTGACCAACCCCCAACATACGCCATGGATGGTGCCGCATCGGCTCCTGTTCCACGATGTGCCGTGCAAATACTGCTACCGCAGCGTATGCCCTGAATTGAGCCACGACTGCCTTCGCAAGGTGTCGCCCGAGTCCGTATGCGACGCCGTACTGGAATTGCTGGAGGAAACCCATGAGGTGTTTGCCCAGCGTCTTAGCCGCTCTTCAAATTTGACCGAGGAGGACACCTCATGTTGACCTTGGGCATCAACGCGACATTTCATGACTGTTCCGCCTCGATTGTGCGCGACGGGGAGGTGCTGGCTGCCGTAGAGGAAGAGCGCTTTACCCGAATCAAGCACGGCAAGCGCCCCGTGCCTTTTTCCACCTGGCAACTGCCGTATTACGCCGTCGACTATTGTCTGGCTCAAGCGGGTTGCGATCTGGCGAATGTCGATCATATCGTGTATGCCTTTGATCCCACCGTGCTCAAGGACGATATTGCGCCAGGCGGCCGTATCGAGCTGCCGCTGGAGCCGTCGGCGCAGAAGAAAGGCCCGGGTTCGCCCTGGGACGGCTTGTTTCTTTCTTATATCGTGAATGCCCCGCGCCAGCTCATTGACGGTGTGCCGTTGCACCTGCAGCGGCGCTTTCGGTCCGACACATTGCCGCACGTACAGGAGCGCTGGATATTTCTGGAGCATCATTTATGCCACGAGGCCAGCGCCTTTATGGCCGCGCCGTACGACGAGGCGGCCGTCCTGACCATGGACGGGCGGGGCGAGCGCACCACGACCAGCTTTGGCCACTATGCAAATGGCCACTATGATCGCATTAAGCAAATCTGCGTGCCGCACTCGCTGGGCCTGCTGTATGAAGAGGTGACGCGTTATCTGGGCTTCCTGCACTCCTCCGACGAATATAAAGTCATGGCATTGGCTTCTTATGGCAGGCCGAGCTACCTTGATCAATTCCGACGGATCCTTCAGTACGACGGCGAAGGTGGCTATACGCTTCATCCCTGCCAGTGGGGCGAGACCTTCGGACCCGCCAGGGTAAGCGGCTCGGAGTTTCTGCAACAGCACATGGATATCGCACATTCTTTGCAAAAAGTGCTCGAAGAGACCGTGCTGGAAATGGCGAATTGGCTGCATCACAAAACACGATCGCAGAACCTGTGCATGGCGGGCGGCGTGGCGCTAAATTGCGTCCTGAACTCTCACCTCGCCAACCACGGGCTTTTCGATGATATCTGGGTACAGCCCGCGGCCGGCGATGCCGGCACATCGCTGGGCGCCGCATTATGGATCGACAAGCTCCATCGCGAACAAAGCCGTTCCCAGTGGGTCATGGATCATGCTTACTTGGGCCCTTGTTACGACGATGACGAAGTCGGCGAGTTCTTGAAGCGCTCCGGAATCCGGCACAGCAAGCTGTCCAACGTGGCCGGAGTCGCGGCCCAACTGCTGGCCGAGGAAAAAATCATTGCCTGGTTTCAGGGCAGAATGGAGTTCGGTCCCCGGGCATTGGGCGCGCGCTCGATTCTGGCTTCTCCACGCAATAGCGCCATGCAGGCCCGCCTTAACGAGCTTAAGGACAGGGAGGACTTCAGGCCCGTTGCGCCGGTCGTGCTTGCGGAGCGCGCCCATCAGTGGTTTGACAGTCGCGGCAAAGACACGATCGATGCACCCTTCATGCTATTCGTGTTCGACGTATTGCCGGAAAAGGCGGACCTCATTCCGGCGGTGCGCCATACCGACGGAACGGCCCGGGTACAGACCGTCACGGCGCGCCAGAATCCCTTGCTCCATGAGCTGCTGACCGAGTTCGAAGCCAGGACGGGCGTGCCCGTTCTCGTGAACACATCGTTCAACACGCGCGGCGAGCCCGTGGTGTGCAGCCCGCGCGATGCGCTCGAGTCATTCTGGACATCGCCGCTCGATGCCTTGTTGATCGGGAGCTACCTTATCGAGAAGACGCCATGAACGCTCAATCGCCAGTACGGGTCAGTGTGGTCGTGCCCACTTACCGGCGACCGGATCTGCTCGCGCGCTGCCTGGCCGCGTTGCAACGCCAGACGCTGGCGGCCGGGAGCTACGAAATCATTGTGTGCGATGACGGTCCCAGCGAGGACGCATACACGGTCGCGTGCAATGCGGTGGCGGCCATGCCCGGCGGCCCGTCTATTCGCTATTTACCGATCACCGCGACGCAGGGGCCCGCCGCCGCGCGCAACCGAGGCTGGCAAGAGGCTTCGGCGCCGGTGATCGCCTATACCGACGACGATACGGTGCCCGACCCGGCATGGTTGGTCGAGGGCCTGGAGGTGATGGCCGGCGGCGCCGCCGCGGCCACCGGCCGAATCGTGATGCCGCTTCCGGCGAACCCTTCGGATATCGAACTGGATGCCGCCGGCCTGACCCGAGCGGAATTCGTCACGGCCAACTGCTTTATACGGCGCGATGTGCTCAGCGCGGTTAAAGGTTTCGACGAACGCTTCGGCATGGCGTGGCGTGAAGACTCGGATTTGCACTTTACCTTGCTGGAAGGCGGCTACATCGTTGCCCGGGCGCCTCGTGCGCGGGTGGTGCATCCGCTACGGGAAATGCGATTTGCCGCCGGGATACGCATGCAGAAAAAAGTACTGTTCGATGTGCTGCTATATCGCAAGCACCCACAGCTTTACCGCCAACGGATACGGCAAGGCCCGCCGTGGTTTTATCTCTTCATTTCAGCGTCGTTGCTGCTGGCCTTGCTTTTTGCGCTGATGGGACGCGTTGAGCTTGCCGTCCTGGCTTTTGCGGGCTGGGGCGGAGCCACCCTGTTGTTTTTCTTGCGCCGTCTGGCCCAGAGCGCGCTGACCGTGCGCAATGCAAGCGAACTGTTCGTGACATCGCTTTTCATTCCGCCGTTTTCCATTTTTTGGCGGTTGGTGGGCGCAAGTCGTTTTGGCGCGAGACTCCCATGAATGCGACCGCGATCGACTGGAGTGTGAACGCAAAGAATGTGGCGGTGTTTCGGGCCTTGAACCTGGGCGACATGCTGTGCGCCATTCCGGCGCTGCGCGCACTGCGAAAAAAACTGCCCGATGCGCATATCACGCTGGTGGGCCTGCAAAGCGCGCTACCGGTAATGCGTCACTTTGCCGGATACCTGGATGAACTGGTCGAGTTTCCCGGCGACCCGGCATTTCCGGAGCAGCCTGTGCGCGAGCACGCCTTGCCGGCGTTCTATCGCGACATGCGTGCGCGCGCGTTCGACCTGATACTGCAAATGCACGGCAGCGGACAGCGTTCCAACGGTATCGTGAAGGCCATGGCGCCTGCGCAGTGGGCGGGGTTCGTCCCGCAAGCCAGCCAGGCCGTGCAAGGCCGACTCTTGCTCTGGCCGGATCACTTGCATGAAGTGCACCGCTATCTGGCGCTGCTCAGGCATATTGGGCTGGACGCCGTCGACGATAGGCTGGACTTTCCCATAAACGCGATGGATAAAACGCAGGCCGACGCGCTTGTTGCGGAGCGGGGGCTGGTGTTGGAGCGTATTGTGTTCATACACCCTGGCGCCAGGTTGGCCAGTCGACGCTGGCCGCTTGAGCGTTATGCCGCGGTGGCCTGGGGCCTGCTCGAAGCGGGGTGGCAGGTTGCCATCACGGGCAGCGCGGGCGAACGCGGCATGGCCCGGGCGCTCAACGCCCGCGTCGGCCTGGCTTTGGTGGATCTGTCCGGAGCGACCTCGCTGGGTGTACTGGTCAGCCTGCTGCAACGAGGACGGCTGCTGGTGTGCAATGACACCGGTATTTCGCATCTCGCCGCCAGCGTGCGCCTGCCCAGTGTGGTCGTTGCCTGTGGCAGTGATGTGGCCAGATGGGCGCCGCTGGACACTCAACGGCATACCGTGCTGAGTGCGCCCATGCAGTGCCGTCCCTGCGCCTATGATGAATGTCCGATCGGTCATCCTTGTGCGCTGGCGGTCGAGGCAGGCCAAGTCCTGGCGCAAGCGCAGCGACGGCTTAAGGCGGGAGGGCGCCGATGACCACTGCATTGCGCATTCTCACCTGGCACGTCCACGGTAATTATCTTTATTCCCTAACCCATGTGCCCCATCAGTTCATCATCCCGGTGACGCCGGATAACCGGGCGGGCTATTCTTGCCTTGGCAACAAAATACCTTGGGGCAGCAATGTTCGGATGGTTTCGGCGGAGCGGCTTCACGAGCAGGAGCTCGATTGCATCATTTATCAATCGCGCCACGCTTATGAGCATGACAGGCTTTATTTATTGACGCCGGAACAGCAAAGACTGCCGAGCGTGTATATCGAACATAATCCGCCCGAGCCCCATCCCACCGATACACGCCATTTTTTCCATCATCCGCTTGGCATGCTGGTCCATGTCACTCATTACAACGCGCTGATGTGGGACGCGGCCGGCATGCCTGTCGCCGTCATCGAGCATGGGGTGCCCGAGGCGCCCGATGTGCGTTATGGAGGCGAGCTGGAACGCGGGATCGTGGTGATCAACAACCTGGCCAGGCGCGGCCGCCGTGTCGGCGCGGACATCTATGAATGGGCCGAACGCAGCATGCCCCTGGATTTGATCGGCATGGGGTCTGAATCCATGAAAGGCGGCAAGGGCGAAATTGCCAATATGGACGTGCCCGCCTTTGTGGCGCGCTACCGTTTCTTTTTTTCGCCGATCAGATATGCCAGTCTGGGGCTTTCGCTGGTCGAGGCCATGATGGCAGGCGTTCCCGTGGTGGGGATCGCCGCAACGGAGCTGCCTCGGATCATTCAGAACGGGGTTAACGGCTATGTCGATAACCGCCAGTGCGCCTTGCTTGATGTGGCGCGCCACCTCCTGGATGACCCGAACCTGGCACGGGAATGGGGCAGGGCGGCACAGCAGACGGCGCGCGAGCGATTCAATATGACGCGTTTCGTCGCGGATTGGGAGCATTTGCTTTTTAAGTTGACGGGAGTGGGCAATGACTGAGACACCTACTGGCGCTCAAGTGATACTGGTTGCCGGCGGCGCCGGCTTTCTTGGCTCGCATTTATGCCGAAGACTGTTGGCGCAGGGCCACGAGGTTATCTGTGTAGACAGTTTCCTGACGGGGCCCTGCGAAAACGTCGCGTCCCTGGTCGAGGACCCCCGCTTCACGTTGATACATCACGACATCATCCGCCCTTTGCCCGACGGCCTTCATCCAACGCAGATCTATAACCTGGCTTGCGCCGCGTCGCCTTGTCATTATCAGGCCGATCCCATTCACACCCTGCGCACCTGCGTGCAGGGAGCGCTGAATCTGCTGGAGCTGGCCACGCAAAATGGGGCCCGCATACTGCAGGCGTCCACCAGCGAAGTCTACGGCGACCCGAAAGTAAACCCTCAGCACGAGCGCTATCGCGGCAATGTGAATACGGTTGGCTTGCGCTCGTGCTACGACGAAGGGAAGCGTTGCGCCGAAACCCTGTTTTCGGATTACGCGCGGACGCGCGACGCCACCGTAAAGATAGCCCGCATTTTCAATACCTACGGGCCCGGCATGGCCGCCGACGACGGCCGTGTCGTTTCAAATTTTATTTGCCAGGCGCTCGCCGGCGAGCCGCTCACGGTCTATGGCGACGGCACACAGACGCGGTCGCTATGTTATGTCGACGATATGATAGACGGCCTGGTGCTTTTGATGAACAGCCCCGCCAGCTTCCAGGGCCCCGTCAATCTGGGCAATACGCAAGAGCTGTCGGTTCTGGATATCGCACAACAGGTTTGCCGCCTTTCACAGACGGAATCGCAGATCGCCTTTCGGCCGCTGCCTGCGGACGACCCGGCCTTGCGATGTCCCGATATCGGTCTGGCAAGACACCATCTGGGATGGCAGCCCACCGTTTCGTATGAAGAGGGATTGAGGCGCACTTATGCGTACTTTGCCGGTTGTCGGGCTCGCGCATAGGTTTCCCGCTCGTCCGCAGGCGCCAGCGACTGGGCGCGATACAAAGGCGCGTTGTCCCGGCGCCCCGGTTCTGCAGGGTTATCGTGCCCGGACTGTCCAAGCCGGAAATGCCGCAAGCCATATTGCTGCAAGGTGGCGCTGCGATAGAGCGCACGGGCATCGAACACCATCGTTCCGCGCATGCGCGCGGCCAGGGCCTTGAGGTCGGGGGTCCTGAATTCCTCCCATTCTGTCATCAGGACGAGCGCATCGGCGTTTTCGCAGACGGCCAGGGCCGAGGTCCCGAACTCCACAGGCAATTTTCCCAATGAGGCCCGTGCCGTGTCGTTGGCTGCCGGGTCATAGGCGCAGACCAGCGCGGCCTCGTCCAGCAACGCGCGAATAAGCGCCAGGCTGGGGGCGGCACGTACGTCGTCCGTGCCAGGTTTGAAAGACAGGCCCCAGACGGCAATGCGCTTTCCATTCAGGCGGCCGTCAAAATGTTCGCGTATGGCGCGAAGAAGCCGCCGTCCCTGCCGCTGATTGACCTGTTGCGTGCTGCGCAACATGTCGGCGGACTCGCCCATTTTCCGCGCGCAATGGATCAGGGCGCGCAGATCCTTGGGCAGGCACGATCCACCATAGCCCACACCCGGGTACAGATAACTGCCGCCAATACGGGGATCTCCCTTCAAGACGCGGCAAATGGCGTCTATGTCGGCACCGAGGCTTCCGGCCAGGCCAGCCAGTTCATTGATCATTGAGATGCGCGCGGCCAGCATCGCGTTGCATGCATACTTGGCGAACTCGGCGCTTCGCCGATCCATGAGCATCATCCGTTTGCCGTCGACATTGAAAGGGGCGTACAGCTTCGCCAGCACAGACGCCGCATCGGGATCGTTGGCGCCAATCACAATACGGTCAGGGCGCCGGAAGTCCTCCACAGCGCGGCCCTCCGCCAGAAACTCGGGGTTGGAGGCCACCCGTATCCGGGGATGTCCCGCCTGTGCTTCGCGGTTCTCGTTCAATAGCGCTTCAATGCGGTCTCCGGTGCCGACGGGCACGGTAGACTTTACAACGACGATGCAATCATTAAACGCGGTGTCGGCCAGTTCGCCCGCGCTGTGCAGCAGGTTTTCCAGGTCGGCGCTGCCATCGGCCCGCGAAGGCGTTCCTACGGCCAGGAACACCAGGTTTGCGTTTTGCATGGCGCGCGCAATGCGGGTTTCGAACGAAAGCCGACCGGCGGCCAGTTGCGCACCAAGGATTTCTCCCAGTTCAGGCTCATGGAAAGGCAAGCGCCCGGCCATGAGCGTATCCACCTTTTCTGCATCATGGTCGACACACACCACCCGGTTCCCCGCCTCGGCAAGGCAGCATCCGGTTACCAGGCCTACATAGCCCGATCCAATGACAACGACGTTCATGATGGGATCCTGTAGTGAAAGACAGCGTTCGACAATGTGAGTGGCGCAAAAGAGGCCGCATTCGGCTTTGCCTTGCTGAAGCAAACCGCATGCCTGTGCTGTCCGCTGGCTCGGGAACGTTCGCGGTGGCGCAATAGGGCGAATGCGACGTTATCGCGATTCGTTCTGCCATACGCGTTCCAGCAACTGGCAGGTATGTTCGTTCAAGACCCGCCTTTTTGCCAGAATCACGCCGGCGCCGGATAGCGCAGCGGCGAAAACGCGCCAGCGTAACCGGCGATCAGGTATCTGTCTCAATATTGCACGGGTCCGGCGCCATGCCGTGCGCCGGGGCAGACGCAACCAGGCCGTCCATATGGCGTTTCGTGCGGTGAGCTTGCGACGCAGGCTGCTGTCGCGCGCGCTCGAGGGCCAGTGGTGGACCGTGAGCGCGGGACAATAGACGATCCGGCCGCCGGCATTCAGGATGTCCATGGCCAGCAATGTCTCTTCCGCGCCTATGAAAAAAGCGGGCCAGTACCCCCCGGCCTGCAGAAAGGCGCGCGTTCGCATGACAATCGCTCCGGCCATGAAGCCGGTCAACATCGGCCCTACTCCTGGCACACATTCCAGGGGGCTGTGCGCCATGGCCGTACAAGCCGGGTCAGGCCGTGCTTCGGGCCCCACCACGATGCGTGCGTTCAATACGGCGATCCGCGGATGCCGGTCAAGCAGGTCGGCGGCCATGTGAAGCGAACCCGGCGCCCACCAGGTGTCGTCATCGCTGAACGCGACATAAGGCGTATGCACCTGTTCGACACCCAGGTTGCGGCCCGCCGCCCCCCAATTTCGTTCCGCCCTCACGAGCTTTACATCGGGAAACCGTACGGTAATGCGTTCTGCGGTGCTGTCGGTGCTGCCATTGTCGACGACGATGATGGCAGGATGTTCGGGAAGCGCCTCCAGGCGGGCCAGGCTGCGACATAACTCCTCGCTGCGGTTGTAGGTCAGCACCACGACCGTTACGCGGCCGTCGTTATTTCCAGCTCGGTGCCTCACAGATGCTCCATATGGCAAAGCAGGCGCCAGTACTTCTCCGGTTGCCGTAAGACAGGCTGGCCGTCTTCACATCCCAGGCCGCGAAACTGGCTTTGATACGCGGCCACAGCGCTGGCCTTGTTGTACCCGGACGGGCGCTCAACATGAAACGGCGCTGCGCTGAGGCCCCATTCGAAAAGTTGCGCCAGTCGCGCCTGCACGCGCTGCGAGCGTTCGCGATAGGGGATGTCTTCATACGCAAACCAGCGGATGGCCGGAAAGTGATGGCACATCGTCACCAAGATATCCGAAACATGGATATGGTCCTCATGAAACAGCCCCAGCGGAAAGAAGACCGTTGCGGGTTGTATCTGTGTAATCGTGGATGCCAGGGTATCGCCCAGCAGATCGGATCCGGTTTTTGGGGCCGGCGCATACTGACTATCCAGAAACTCGAGATCGACGCCGGCGGCATGCAAGAGGGTCAGCGCCTTGTCGTTTTCGATTTCGCGCGCCCGCATCGCCTCGCGCGCGCTGGCGAATCCGCAGCGTTGATCCCAATCGGTGAGGACGTCCGCATTCTCGGGCAGCCCGGTATACACCGTGACAACCGTGCTGCCCGGCACCCGCGCCAACAGCTCGCCGCAACTGAAGACGGCATCGTCATAGTGGGGCGACACCACAACCAGTGGAATCAGGGCGGGAGTCACATCGGGCGCTGATTCGAATGCTTGAAACACGCTCGTCATCCATTGCTCGTTGAACTGTTGCGTTTACCTTCGTCGACGGCCCGTTTCAAGTCCTCCTCTGTCAGTATTCGTGTGTCAGGGTCTGCCGCTGAGTCTTGTGCCGGCATAAAGCGCAGTTTCTCCATGTAGGGCGTCGCTTGTTTACGGCGGGCATTCAAAAATTCCTCGGCATAGTATTCGCGCGCTTGTTGCACGTTCTTTGCGCCGGTAGCGATATCGTGCATAAGGTTTAACGCAAGGAAGTTCGCCTGCTCATCGTGGCAGCGCGCCGAGACCTCGCCTTCAGTGCGATTGATCACGACGCTTCCGTCGAATAAATAGACGTCCCTCGCTTTTTCGTCGGGGAACCGGTAATTGATCACTGATTCGACCGAATCCAGGTGGGGGGCGGGAAAGTTATGCTCGTGCACCTGTCTTGATGCGACGATGCGTTTCCATGGGCCGGGTTTGTGCCATGTGATGCAACTTGCGGTTACCTCGTCGGGCTCCCCATACTGGTCGACGACTAATTGAGCCGCCTCCCGGGCTGATTCGGGCCATTGGGCGATCGCCGGAGAAAATGTCTTGCTGTTCATATACACCTCCACAAAATTGATGTCGGGTTGTTTTCATTTCTCCACTTGCTCATCCGTAGCAGCGGGTGGGGAAACGGGGAATGCGCCCCGTGTCAGGGCGAGAGCGGTTGCGACCAGCTCGCGCGGATCCACCGGCTTGGCCATGTAAACCTGGAAGCCGGCCAACAGCGCGTAAAGCCTGTCTTCCGCAGCGGAGTGCCCGGACAGGGCAATGGCCGGCAGTCGACGGCCCAACGACACATTGCGCTGGACTTCGAGCTGGCGAATCTGGCCGATGACTTGGTATCCGTCGGTATCGCCCAGAGAAATGTCGCACACCAGCACATCGGGCCACTGGCTTGCAGGACGCTCGGTCAGTGCCTGGACAATGCTCTCACCCGACGCAAACAAATCCGTGTGGGCGCCATAGTCCTGCAGCGACTCTCCCAGCAGCACGCGGGCTTCCTCTTGATCATCGACCACATAGATCTTCAACCCCTTAAGGGGGTCGGGCGTTACGGCTTGAGGTGCCTCCGGAGGCGCCATCTCGACGACAGCGCGTATCGGCATGCGCAGGATGAACGACAGACCCGAGCCGTCCGCGGCCGTCCGCATTTCAAATCGCCCGCCCATCTGCTCCATTAATGCATTGGCGCGAGGCGGATCGAGCAGGGCCACATCCGCTTCCGTCGCTTCAAGGTCGGCTTGGGCGTCCTGGGTCTCGCCCGCCACAGCCGGCTCGCGACGTGTCAGGCGGCCGTCCGTGATGGCGGTTTCGACGTCGCCGTTCGCTTGATCCAGGCTTATTTCTATACGCCCCCCTTGTGGCGTGAAGTGGACGGCATTCTGCATTATTTCGCCCAGTAACTGCTGCAGTGCGGCGGGGTCGCCGGTAACACGGGCCGTATCGGCCCGGATCAAGGTGTAGAGCCCTATGCCTTTGGCGTCGATGGCGGCTCGAAGCGAATCCAGGACGCCGGCCACCAGCGCGACGAGGTTGATCGGCTGTGCGCTAAGCCGGGCTTCCTGCTCGTGCAGCGCTTCCTGCTGGCGTTGCAACTGCCACATCTGGGCATATTGGCCATGCATGCGGAGCAGCTCACGGTGCGTGCCGCGCTCGGCGATGCGTCCATGATCCATCACCAGGATGAGGTCGGCATCGACAATGGTCGATAGACGGTGGGCGATAATAAGCGTAGTGCGTCCGTGCGACAGGCTTTTCAGTTCATGCTGAATGGCGCGTTCGGTCCGCGTATCAAGCGCGGAAGTGGCTTCATCTAGCACGAGTATGGGCGGGTTTTTCAGAAATGCGCGCGCTATGGCAATACGCTGGCGTTCTCCGCCGGATAATTTGATGCCACGTTCCCCTACGGGGGTGTCATATTGGCTGGGAAGGCTTTCTATCAGCTCGTGGATGTGTGCCGCTTTTGCCGCATCGATCACCTGGCCCATTGTCGCGCCCGGTTTTCCATAGGCGATGTTATAGAAAATGGTGTTGTTGAACAGCAGGGATTCCTGCGGCACGACGCCTATGCCGGCGCGCAGGCTGGCCTGCGTGACAGCGCGCACGTCCTGGCCGTCGACGCGGACACTGCCCGCGTCGACGTCGTATAAGCGCAAGAGCAGGCGCGCAAGCGTGGATTTTCCCGATCCGCTTCCGCCCACTACGGCAAGCTGCCGCGCCGGATCGATACGAAAGCTAATGTCATGCAGTATCGGCCTGGTCGGTTCATAGGCGAAATCCACCTTATCGAAACTGACGGCCCCGCCATGAATCTCCAGCGCGGGCAGCTTTTTCTGTTCATCGGTTTCAGTCGGCAGGCGCAGCAGGCTCGACATGCGCTCCGCGTTGATAAAGGCTTCACGCGTTTGGCGAAAGACGAGGCCGAGCATATTTAGCGGCAGGCATATTTGAATGACATAAGCATTGATCAGCACCAGGTCCCCGACCGTCAGGCTGCCGTTGACGACATCCTGCCCCGCCATCAACATGACCATGGCGACGCCGACGGCAATGATGGCGCTTTGTCCCACATGCAATACCGACAAGGCCTTCTGGTTGTCGAGCCCCACGGCTATCCAGCGGCTCATAATGCCGCCCAGCCTTTTCGATTCGGCCCGTTCGCTCGTATAGAGCTTTACGGTTTCATAATTCACCAGACTGTCTACAAGATGCCCGCTGGCGGCAGAGTCCAGCTCATTCAGGGCGCGCTGATAGTGAATGCGTTTTTCGGTAAAACTGTAGGTGTAAACGGCATAGACGATAAAGATAAGCGCCAGTACGCCGGCAAATCCGGCGCGGTACGCGGAAAATAAAATAATCAGGATCGACACGATCTCAATGACCGTGGGCAATACGGTGAACAGCGCTGTGCCAAGCAGAAATCCGATGCCTGCCGTTCCGCGCGAGACATCGCGTGCAAATACGCCGGTCTGCTGCCCGCCATGAAACCGTGCGCCGAGCCGATGAAGATGGTCGAATACCCGCACGGTAAAGTCCGCCACGGCTGTGGCCGTCACCTTGGCAAACGCCATGTCTCGCAGTTCGGTAAATAATCCCGAAAGAAACCGCAATAAGGCGTAAGCCAGCAGCAGAAAGACGGGCAAAGTCAGGGGGGCAGGTCCGGGCTCCAGTTGGTCGATGATGTGCTTTAACGCGACCGGGACCAATAGCGCAAATAGTTTGGCGGCAATCAGCAAGGCCAGCGCCGCAGCGGTACGTCGCCGGAATCGCCAGGCGACCTCCCATATGGTGGTAAATATTTCCCGTTGGCCCGTTAAACTGAAGGTCGGGTAACGAATGGCCTGAGCGAGTTTTTTCACGACCATGGTTCAGCTTGGGAGCGATGTATCGGCAATCGGCATCGCCGGCGTTACGGAATTGTTCATCCCCTTTCCTCATAACATAGACGGATAAAAAGGCGGCTCGCCTAATCGACGGCTGCCGCTTTTTACGGACCGGCAGCAAGCTGCATGCCGGGGACCTGTCAGTTTTTCATCAGGGCGAAACCGCGCTCTGGCGCAGGCGTGATTTCGACTTGGGGCCTCACTCCAGATCTATGTCCGGGTCAACGGGGCTGGCCATATCGTCTTTTTCCTTGGACTTTTCCGGGCGTTTGAAACCGAGTTCCGGAAGGAAGTCTTTCTCCTCGCGCGAGTGTTGGTTCTCTTTGAGCGGTTCGGGGCCCTTTGGCGTTATGTTTTTCTTTCCGGGTTCGAGTGTGGCTTTGGTCATGATAGCTCCTGATTACAGCTTGATCCGAGAGGGGGCAAGGTACGGGCCTTCGCGTTAGCTTGGGTTGCCGGTCGCCGACATCAGCTTGGCGTGCAGGTGAACCAACTGAATCAGCGCATACTCCGCACTGGCGGTCCGAATCGCATTGCGCTCGCCATCGAATCTTCGCGTCTCTGAAAATACCTTCATGGGGGGATGCGGCGCCTTGAATACCCATGCAAAGCATTGAGTGCCTTCAGGCGGTCCATCGGGCATGGATTCGGTTACGCCGGTATTGGCGATGGCTACGTTGGCGTGGCTTCGGGCAAGCGCTCCCTGAGCCATTTCGATTGAGACTTGCTCGCTGGTCAGCCCGAAGGTCTGGATGGTCGCCTCATTCACGCCGAGGCAGCCTTGTTTGGCGGCGGGGGAGTAGGTCACGAATGCGCAGTCCAGAATTTCCCCGGCCCCGGGATAGTCAACCAGTCGTGACGCGATGAGGCCTGCGGTGCATGACTCCGCCGTCACAAGAAGCAGTTGATGCGCCTGCATATAGCTGGCGACGATATCTACCTGATCCACGTCAACATCCATAAAAAAAGCCGGGCCAGTACGCCATCGGCACCATGGCAGCAAACGCCGTACCTGCCTGAGTGCTGGCAAGGGCCCGAAGGGGCGCGAGCCTCTCCTTTCTAACGGAACGGGGACTGCGACGGTGGCGAGTTGCTTGGCTCGGCCTGCTGCCAGGCGCTGCGCTCTATGTCGCGGATAACGAAGTCGGCGCCGCTCAGGACGAACAGCAGACCGAGCGTAAATACCCCGACGATGGCGATGAGGCGCAGCAGATTGATGCTCCGGCGCAGATGCATGAAATACAGCGCGACCAGCATCGTCTTGGCCAGGGCGATGACAATGTTAAGAACCGCGTTGGCTGCGCCCAGCGGTATAAGCGAACTGCCCGCGGTGGCCGCAAGCAGCACCATGAGCCCCACCCAGACGAGGACGGCGGATCTCATGCGGCCCTCCCCGCCAGATAAAGCGCCGGATACAGAAATATCCAGATGATGTCGACGAAATGCCAGTAAAGGCCGGTGATTTCCAGCCGCCTTACGGGCCTGTGCCCGGGTTCGCGCTTAAGATAGCCGCGACAATACAGCATCAGTCCTATGCCTATGGTCAGATGCAGTGCATGCAGCAGCGTGGAAAAAAAATAAATGAAATAGAACATCTGCGCCGCTGCCGGGTTGGTTGCGCCCGGCAGTTGAAAGTCGGGGCCGGGCACCAGATGCTCATGCCAGTCCTGCGCGTATTCATAACCCTTGATAAGCAGGAATACCAAGCCCAGCAGCACGACCGCATCCAGGGCGCGGCGGGCCTGTTTGCGTGCGCCGCCTTGCGCGAGCAACAGCGCCATGGCCACACCCAGGCTGCTGGTCAGGAGCACGGCGGTGTTGACGGTGCCGCAGAGCAAGTCTGTGCTGCGGCTGACGGCATCGAAGGCCTGCGGCCATGCATGGCGTCCATACAGGTAGGTAAAGAATATTGGGCCGAAGAACATGATTTCCGATCCCAGGAACACCCACATGCCGATGCGGGCGCGGGCGTCGGTGAAAGCTTGCGGGCGATCGCAGGGTTGCGCGCTCATTGCCGCACACTCTTTTCCGGCATGTAGCCGTAGGGCTCGGCCGAACCGTCGGGCGGTACGTCGAAATTATGCTGGGGCGGGGGCGAGGACGTGTTCCATTCCAGGCCGGTTGCCCGCCAGGGATTGTCGGGGGCCGGCTTGCCCTGCCACAGCGACCAAAGCAAGTATCCCAGGGGCAGCAGGTAGCCTAGGGCCAGTACGGCGGCACCGCCGGACGATAGTATGTTCAGCACCTGGAACTGGTCTGGATAGGTATGGTAGCGCCGGGGCATGCCCTCGTAGCCAAGCAGGTATTGCGGGAAGAAGGTCAGGTTGAAGCCGGCAAAAATCATCAGCGCCGCGACGCGGGCCCATGATTCCGCGTACAGGCGTCCGGTGATCTTGGGCCACCAGTAATGCAGGGCGCCCATATAAGCCATGACCGATCCGCCCACCATAATGTAATGAAAGTGCGCCACCACAAAGTAGGTGTCGGTGACGTGAACGTCAATCGAAAGCGACGCCAGGAACAGGCCGGTCAGGCCGCCCTGCAGAAAGAGAATGACGAAGCCCAGCGCATACAGCATGGGTGCGGTAAAGGTAATCGATCCTTTGTATAGCGTGGCCGTCCAGTTGAAGACCTTGATGGCCGACGGGACGGCCACCATGAAACTGAGGACCGAGAACACCATGCTGGCGTATACCGACTGGCCGCTGACGAACATGTGATGGCCCCACACCAGAAAACTGATGACGGCGATGCCAATGATGGCAAAGGCCATGAACTTGTAGCCGAATACACGCTTGCGCGCGAAGCAGGGAATGATCTCGCTGGCTACCCCCATGGCGGGCAGGATCATGATGTAGACAGCCGGGTGCGAATAAAACCAGAACAGATGCTGGAATAGCAGCGGGTCGCCGCCCAGTGCGGGATTGAAGAGGCCAATATGGAAAATCCGTTCGGCGGCCAGAAGCAGCAGAGTTATCGCCAGTACAGGGGTTGCCAGGACAAGGATGACGCTGGTCGCATAAATCGCCCAGACGAACAGCGGCAGCTTGAACCAGCCCATGCCCGGCGCGCGCAGCGTGTGGACGGTCACGATGAAGTTCAGCCCGGTGAGAATGGATGAAAAGCCGACGATCAGGACGCCCAGTAAAGTAAGGACGACATGGGTATTGGAGAAGAGGGTCGAATAGGGGGTGTAGAAGGTCCAGCCGGTGTCCACGCCGCCCAGCAGCAATGCGGCGATCGTGAACAGGCCGCCGCCCACATACAGATACCAGCTCATCAGGTTCAGGCGCGGAAAAGCCAAGTCGCGCGCGCCTATCATCAGCGGCAGGGCGAAATTGCCGAATACCGAGGGGATGGACGGGATAAGAAACATCCATACCATGATCACGCCGTGGGCGGTAAACAGTCGGTTATAGGTGTCGGCGTCGACGACATCGGCGCCAGGCGTGACAAGCTCCAGGCGCATCAGTCCGGCGGCCGCCGCGCCTATGAAAAAAAAGCCGGTGATCGACAGGGCGTACAGGATGGCGATGCGCTTGTGATCGCGGCTGCTTATCCATGACCACAGGGAGTAGCCGTCATGCAGATAGCTGGAGAGCCTGTCTTGTGCGATTGGGCCGGCGCCGTTTCCCGCGGCCGTCGTCTCGGGCAGGTGCGCGCTCATGGCCGTTCTCCCATGAGCTGGTCCGATCCGAGCGAGCGGATGTATTCAATGATCGCCAGAATTTCTTCTTCGTTGAGCTGGTTCTTGAACGACGGCATGATGGCGTCGTAACCGGCCACAATGTCTTTCTGCGGCTCTATCATGGAATCACGCATATAGGTGTCATCGGCCACGATGGTGCGGCCATCGGAAAAATGCACGCGGCGTCCCGGCAGTCCGGATAGCTCGGGCGCATGCACTGTCGAGGCGGCGGCATGGCAGCCCATGCATCCATGCCGGCGAAAAAGCGCGTAGCCGCGCTGGGCAAGGCCGGGGTGCGATACGCCGCGCTCTTCCCAGCGCGCATAGTCTTCGGGTTCCATCGCGACGATCCGGCCCTTCATTTCGGAGTGGTCGGTGCCGCAGTACTCGGCACACAACAACAGATACTCGCCGGCGCGGTCGGCCTGAAACCAGAGGGTGCTGTAGCGCCCCGGAACGACATCGCGCTTGTTGCGAAATGCGGGGACGAAGAAACTGTGAATCACGTCCTGCGACGTCATCACCAGCTTGATGGGGGTGTTGATGGGAATATGCAATTCGTTGATTTCGCGTCGGCCGTTCGGGTGTTCCACTTTCCACATCCATTGCCTGGCCACGACAAACACCTGCATTGCATCGGCCGGCGCGCGCGTCTGCAGGACATAGTCGCGTGCCGCCCAGGCAAACAGCGATAGGAAGACCAGCAACGGCGCGATGGTCCAGGCTGCTTCGAGGCCTCGCGCATGTGAAGGCGGATTATCGCGGTTGATTCTGGCGTTCTGGCGATAGCGATAGCTGAAGATCACGATGAGCGCGATGAAAATGCCTGCAATCAGGCCGGAGAAGCCTACAAGTGTCAGGTACAGCACGTCCGTGCCGCGTGCGGCGGCCGATGCGGCAGGCGGCAGAAGCGTGAGCCCTTCACTCATGAGGACCTCCCCGCATGGCTTTGGCCGCGCGATTGGGCATGTGTCCGCCGGTGTGCAAGCCATAGGCCTGCCGCGAGCAAGGCAATCGTCAGGAGGCCGAAGGCCCTGACCACGGTCATGACAGTAAGGGTATAGCGTCCCGCCAGCGGATCGTAATGGCTGCACAGCAGCAGTACTTGCTCGGCCAGGCTGCCGATGTGTTCGTTTGACGCTTCGATCAAGGCCAGGCGCATGTCGCGGCGGTCGAAGCGCAGGCCGGAAAAATAACGCGATATCCTGCCGTCGGGCGTGGCAATCAGGAAGCCGGCCGGATGGCTGTACTGGTCGCTGCTTTTATCGTAGGCATACTGGAAGCCGGCGGCGTGGGCGAGGGCCGCTATTTGATCCTGCTTGCCCGTCAGCAGATGCAGGGCATTCGCACTTTGATCCGCAGCCTGGTAGGCGGCCAGCTTGCGCGCCGCCGCCGCTGCGGTTTCTCGCGGGTCGATTCCGATTCCCACAAGGGTGTAGGGCAGGCCGGCATTTTGCACGCCCTGCAATACACCGTCCATCAGCGTGCTGCATAGCCGGGGACAGTGGTAATAGCCGAAGACCATGATGACCGGGGTGCGGCCGAAGTAGTCGCCCAGCAACCTTTCCCGGCCACGAGTATCGACGAATGCGGCATGCAAAGGCAGGTTCTCGCCGAGGTTCTGGCGAAACTGCGGGGTCGTCTCACTATGGGCTGGCGTATTGGCGCTGGCGGGGGGGCCAGCGGCCCGCTGCAATGGTTCGCCTGTGACGTCTTGGGCCGGGACGCTCTTGCCGGTATTGTGCTCCGCTTTTGTTCCCGCTCCCATCAGATAAGCGGCCTGTTGGCCGGGCGGCAGTTCACTGTGTGCCGCGAGCGCGCGCATGGCTTCGTCGACCGGGATGCGAGCCAGGTGCTGCCCGGGATCTATCCATGAATAGCTCTCCGCCGTGCGTTGCTTTTGCGCCAGATAATCTTGCAGCGCGGGTTGAGGCGCCGTTTCCAGCGCCGGAGCCGTCCGCTGCATTTGGCCTGCTGAGGGCCCGTCGTCGCCTTCCACGCCCCATAGATGGCTCAGTCCGGCGACGGCTGCCAGAATGAGGGCAATCGCCGCCAGCAGCAGTATGAGCAGCGGCCCCACGCGCCGCATGGGCGCTTCGTCGGCATAGGGCCTGTTCATAAGTCGCCTCCCCGTTGGTGGTGTTTTCTTTCGGCGGGCATGGCCTGGGTCCAGAGCAACGCCATCATGCCGGCCAAGGCCAGCGGCGCCATCCATAGCGTATGCAAGGTAAGGCCGGGCACCGAGGGCAGGACGACCCAGATGGATTCGAGCCACCCGAGCACGCACAGGGCGATCGCCACGGCGCGCAAGCGCCGGCGGTCCTGCTTGATGGCGCGCAAGAGTAAAAGCAGGAGGGGTGCAAAGAACCCCGCGATCACAAGCACCGCACCGAGCCAGACCCAGCTTGTCTGCATGCGGGGCACATACCAGGCGATTTCACGGGGCAGGTTCTCGGCCCAGATAATCAAAAACTGCACAAACGCTATGTAAGCCCACATCATCACGTACATCAGCAACAGGTTGCCCCAGTCGCGCCCTAGCTGAGCGGAGAAAACGGAGGTGCTGCCTTCATGGCGGGGGGTAAGGGGCCGCCCTGTCTCGGGGGCGGCAGCGCCGGTTACGCCCAACGCAAAGCCCAGCTTCATTTGCATGGCGATGGCGATCAGCCCGAAGCCGCTGGAATACCACTCGGGCATCAGGGACAGAATAAGATCGACGCTCGCCAGACTGATGGTGAGCCCGTAGACAATAAGGCCGAGCGCGCTCATCCCCTTGCGTTGACGCGCAAGCGCGATGCTCAGCGTTTGCCAGAGCGCGGCATAGACGATCAGGCGCAAGGTAACGAAGGCGGGCGAGAGCCAAAGCGCCTGGAAGGCAGGGTGTCGGGATTCGGGCAACCATGCCGGATCGCTCCACGGATAAAACAACCATGGCGCGGCGGCCAGGGGCAGCATGAGCGCCAGCAGCATAGGCATGGCGACCGTTGCCCTGCGCCACACGGGGCGCAAGGGCAAGCCCCAGGCGCCTCCGGAAAGATCGTGCAGCCACAGGTTGACCTGCGATCCGAGCACCGCGCCTGCGCAGGCCCACCAGGCCGCCAGCCAGCACGCGAAAAAGGCTTGCCGGTCCGCCATGACGCCCAGACAGAAGAGGACGATGGCGATGGCGCCGGCCAGCAGCGTGTTTCCACCGTGCCAGTTGCGTGGCTTGATCATGGCTGGCCCCCGTCGTCTGTTGCAGTGGCCCGCGCGAGCGCCTTACGGGCCGCTTCGGCCACATCGGCCGGCAGACGATCCACTCTTGCGTGCTGGCTCAGTTGCAGGGCGCGCACATAGGCGACGATGGCCCAGCGGTCGGCGGGTGTAATGCGGTCGGCATAGGACGCCATGACGCCATAGCCTTCGGTCATGACGTCAAAGACATACCGGTCCGATACACCGCGCAGTCTGTCGCTATGGTAGGACGGCGGGGAAGGAAAGCCGCGCCGGGCAACCCGGCCATCGCCATCGCCCATAGGGCTGTGGCAGGGCATGCAATAAATGTTGAAGCGGCCCCGACCGCGAACCAGCAACGCCGTATCCAACGGGTAGGGTTGTGTCTGCGCGGCCTCGTCGCGCGTCCGGCGTTGGGCGTCTTGCGCGCCCAGGCGCCCGCTGGAAGAACCGGGGCGTGCGCCGCTTGCATACACCACGGTGCCTTCCGGCGGGGTGCGCGATCCGGCGCCGTCGGAAAACAGCGGGCTGGCCCCATAAGCCTTGACGCGCGGCTGATCATACATATTATGCATCATGCGCTCGCATCCGGACTGCGACAGCAGCAGCGAGAGCGACAGTGCAAGCGCAGGCAGCCGTTTCATGACCACACCTCATCAGACTCGGCAGCGCCCAGTTGCGACAAGGTCTGGCAATAATGTGTTGTGTCGAAATCATGTTCCTTGCCGCGCACGGGACGGACACAGAGAAAATACCTGTCCCGGGTAGCCAGATCGAATCCAGGGGTATTGAATACAGGGTGATACAGGCGCGGCAGGCCATTGGCGAACAGCATGCCCAGAACCGCGGACAGCGCGGCGCACAGCACCGCCATCTCGAAGGTCACGGGGATGAACATAGGCCAACTGTTAAGAGGGCGCCCGCCGATATTCACCGGAAACGACACCACCGCCGCATACCATTGCATGGAAAAACCGACAAGGCCGCCCGCGATACCGCCCAGCAGGGTGACCAGCGGTATCCGGCTGGGCGCCAGGCCCAGCGCCTCGGACAGTCCTTCGACGGCATACGGCGCATAGGCCTCCAGCCGAACCTCGGCATTGCGCCGGCGCAGCGCCCGAATGGCATCGAGCAGCGCGTCGGGCGTGAGGAACCGTCCCATGACGCCATAGAGCACGGGCTTCATCTCGCGTCCTCCTCGGCGGTCTCCTGCACCAGTCCGCGCATTTCGGCCATTGAAATCAGGGGCAGATAGCGGATGAACATCAGGAACAGCCAGACGAATAGCGCGATGGAGCAAAGCAGAAAGGTCCAGTCCCAGAATGAAGGCAGGAACACGCCCCACGATGAAGGGAGGAAATCCTGATGCAGGCTTTGCACGACGATCAGGAAGCGCTCCATCCACATTCCCACATTGACGATCACGCTTATCGCCAGCAGTGCCGGAACGTTGCGGCGCACAGCGCGCCACCACAGCGCTTGCGGGACGATGACGTTGCAGAAGATATAGGCCCAATAAACCGGCGCATAAATCCCGCTGAAACGATCCTGCGTCATGTGGATTTCATAGGTGTCGCCGCTGTAGTAGGCGGTGAAGATCTCGGATGCGTAGCCGTAGGCCACCAGCAGGCTGCAGGCCAGCATGACTTTGGCCGCCAGGTCCAGATGGCGCAATGTGATGAAGCCCTGCAGCTGGAAGTAGTGGCGCAGCGGAATAGCCAGCGTGATCACCATGGCAAAGCCCGAAAACAGGGCGCCGGCCACGAAGTAGGGCGGGAAGATGGTCGAATGGTAGCCCGGCGTGTTGCCTATGGAAAAATCCAGCGACACCACGGTATGCACGGAAACCACCAGCGGCGTGGCCAGGCCGGCCAGCAGGAGATAAGCGGTTTCATAGTGATGCCAGTGCCTTGCATCGCCGCGCCAGCCCAACGCAAGCAGACCGTAGGCCAGTCGCTTGCCGTGGCTTTTGGCCTTGTCCCGCAGCGATGCCAGGTCGGGAAGCAGGCCGACATACCAGAACAGCAGCGACACCAGCAGGTAAGTGGAAATCGCAAATATGTCCCAAACCAGCGGACTGCGCCATTGGGGCCAAAGCTCCATGCGATTGGGGTAAGGCAGCAACCAGTAGGCAAACCAGGGCCGGCCCAGGTGGAAGATGGGAAACAACCCCGCAATGCCCGCGGCGAAGAGTGTCATGGCTTCGGCGTAGCGATTGATGGAGGTGCGCCAGCGCTGGCGCAACAGCAGCAGGATGGCCGAAATAAACGTGCCGGCGTGTCCTATGCCTATCCACCACACGAAGTTGCCCAGCGCGAAGCCCCAGGCGACGGGAATGTTGACCCCGAACAGCCCTACGCCCCGCATGAAAAGCCAGGTGCTGGCCCCCAGCAGCACCAGCACGCCGGTGAAGGTAAGCAGCAAGGCGCTGCGCCAGCGCCAATGCGCCTTCCAGTTGCGCGTCCAGGGTCCGCCACGGCCAAGCACGATGCCGGCGATTTTGTCCGTGACGCCGCCCGCGGTCCAGCCTGCTGCAAGCACCGGCGTGCCGGGGGAGACGGCGGCATCTGTATCGGGCTCAGTCATTGTCATCCCCCAGATGCGCCGCCGGATCGTCGATGCGGGCCAGGTAGGTGGTGCGGGGCTTCGTATTGAGATCTTCAAGAACGGCATAGTTGCGCGCCACCGCCTTGCTGCGGCTGACCCGGCTGCCCGGATCGCGGGTGTCGCCAAACACAATCGCATTCGTGGGGCAGGTGGCCTGGCAGGCAGTCACCACTTCGCCGTCCTGGATGGCGCGCCCCGCTTTTTGCGCCTGAATGCGCGCGTGTGAAATGCGCTGCAGGCAATAAGTGCACTTTTCCATGACGCCGCGCTGTCGCACCGTCACGTCGGGGTTGGCGTGGGCGGCGGCGCTGGGGTCGCTTTGGGAAAACTGAAAAAAATTGAAGTGTCGGACCTTGTAGGGGCAGTTGTTGGAACAGAAGCGCGTTCCCACGCAACGGTTGTAAACCTGTACATTAAGGCCTTCGCTGTCATGCATGGTGGCCCCGACCGGACACACGACTTCGCACGGGGCATTTTCGCAGTGCTGGCAAGCCATGGGCTGGAACTGCGTTCGATTGCCGGTTTCTTCGCGGTACAGGTCGATGCGTATCCAGTGCATCTCCCGGCCCATGGCGACCTGTTCGGGGCCGACAACGGGAATATTATTTTCGGCCTGGCAGGCAATGGCGCAGGCGTTGCAGCCTATGCACGCGTCCAGGTCCACCGTCATGCCCCAGGCATAGCTGTTGTACTCGCGGGCGGAATACAGCGACGGGGCAGGCAATTCTTTTTCACGTCCTGGCACGCGGGTTGCGCCCGGGCCTGCCGTGGTGACGCCGGGCTTCGCCGCATCCGGCCCCCCGGTGTTGCGCCTTATTTCGATCACGCGCACGGGCGCGCGACCGTGGGGGCTTGTTTCGCGCTGGGTACAGGCGAACTCGTGCTGCAGCCCGGTTGCCGTTAGGGTGACGGTGCGCGTGCGTTGGGCAATGCCGTTGCGGACATCTTGCAGAATGTAGGCGTCGAAGCCATGGCCCAGCGCAGTGCTGCCCGCATGGGGCCGTCCATAGCCCAGGGCCAAGGTGACCACGCCATCCGCCTGGCCGGGCAGCACCCATACAGGCGCCAGCACGCGCGCCGCGGCGCCGTCAGCCGTCAGTGCGACGATATTTCCGCTTTGCTGCGAGTGCTGACGGGCGGTCGCCGGGCTGAGCAGTGCCGCATTGTCCCAGGTGATCTTGGTATAGGGCCTTGGCAACTCCTGCAGCCAGGCATTGTTGGCATAGCTGCCGGCGACCAGATTGCTGTCATTGGCGAAAACAGCAATGAGTTTCGCATCGTCGGGCGAAGCGTTGGCTTGCGTCCGCTCGGATGAATCCAGGATGTCAAAAGCGGTACTGACGGGAGTCAGTGCGGAAAGGGCCGGTCCATCATCGATGACGCCGCGACTCAGGGCCGCATGCCATCGACGCTCGAACGCGGCGTCGTCGTTTTCGCGCCATTGCGCCCGCCATGTCGCGCGGACGCGCTGATGGGCATTGATGAATTGCCCGCTTGCCAGGAAACTCATGAGTTCATGGGCCGAGCGGCCGCCGTAGATGGGCGCAATGACCGGCTGCACAATGCTGGGCGTTCCATCATGGCCCCGCGCATCGCTCCAGGCTTCCAGCTCATGCGTCATGGGGGCATGCCAGGTCGCACGGCGCGCTGTCTCGTCGCGATACTGTCCCATGTGCACCGAGCACGGCACGCGGTCCAGCGCCGTCGAAAAGCAGAGCATGCCCGGCGCGTCATAAACGGGATTGACGTCCAGCATGATCAGCATGCCGACTTTATCGTCGCGCATGGCGTTCGCGAGTTCGATCAAGCCGGATGGATGAGCGGGGCCGTTGTATTGCGCGCCGGGGTCCGCGGGGTTTCCTGTGTTGTGCAGCGCAGGGTGTTCCTGTGCGAACACCGTCTTGCCGATATTGCCCAGCAGCGCATTGAGGCGCCAAGCCAGCAGATGGGCCCGCAGGGACAAACTATGGCCAGGCGCCACGACGCATGCCCCTCTGGCGGCCCGGAGCTGAGCGTACAGCTTGTTCATCCAAGCCGGCTTAGGCGGCAAGGCCTTGTTTCCCGCAAGGCCGGCCGCCATTGTCTCGAGCATGGCTTCCATGTCTGCCGGTGCCAGCGCGATGCGGCTGTCTGCCAGCGCACCGCACAGATTGGGGGAGCTTTCCAGCGCATACATGCGCGCGCGCGGTGTTTGCCGGCGCGCAGCCATGAAGTCATGGGCGTTGCGCACGCCATCGGCGGACGGCCCGAACAGCTCCGCGTCGACGCTCAACACGACGCGCGCACGGTCGAACCGATAGACGCAGCGGGAAGGAAGGCCGAATACCTGCCGCGCGGCGGCGGCGCGTGTGCCGCTGTCCGCCGCGTCGTGCATATGCCATTGGGCGCCAGGAAAGCGCGCCAGCACTTCAGCGATCTGGGAAAGCAGGGTGGGCGACGAGACCGGGCCGGTCAGCAGGCGCAGGCCCGCGCCGTCTGGCCGGGTTTTTTCGCGCAGACCTTGGTCGAGCGCACTGAACAGCGCTTCCCATGTCGATACTTGCTGCTTGTGCATGACCGTACGCGAGCGCTCGGGGTCCCAGAGTGTCAGGATGGCCGCCTGCGCCTGGGCGTCGGCGGCACCCAGGCTGGCGGGGTGTGCGGTATTGCCTTCGATCTTGATGGGCCGGCCCGACTCGGTTTCCACCAGCACTCCGATGCCGTAACCGTCGCGCAGCAGTGTGCTGGCGTAGAACACGGGATCGCCCGGCGCGAGGCCCTCGGGCATGTTGACATACGGCATGATTTTTTCGGGCGGAGGCTGGGTGCAGCCTGTTCCCGCCAGCGCCGCCGATGCCGCCATGAGCTTGAGCACGCGGCGCCGGCCGGGGTCGAGAGCAGGTTCTGTCGGCATGCCCCGGAGGAAAGGAGTGGCGGGATGGCGTCTCATGCTTTGGTCCGATTATCGATGGCAGGTTGAACAGTCGGTCAGACGCTGGCTGTCCTCGAGCTGAAGCATGCGCAGCAATTGATTGCGTTCGGTCTCGCTGAGCGTGGGCAGGGTGCGCATTTCCGTGATGTGGTTCAACGGCACGACCCGTTTCGCGGGATCGCGGTGGCATTCAAGGCACCACTGCATATCAAGCGACTCTTGCCGCATCAGCACGGGCATCTGGTCCACCCGGCCGTGGCAGTTGACGCATGCCACGCCTTTGTTCACATGAATGCTGTGGTTGAAGAACACGAAGTCGGGCAGGTCGTAGACGCGATTCCACTGTATGGGCTGACCCGTGCGCATGCTTTCATGCAGGGGCGCGAGCGCCGGCGCATCGCGGAACAATTGCGAGTGGCACGTCAGGCAGATGCCGGTGGAGGGCATGCCGGCCGACGCCGAGGTTTCAACGGACGTATGGCAATAGCGGCAATCGATGCCATCGTCGCCCACATGATGCTTGTGGCTGAACGCAATAGGCTGTTGCACCGCTACGCCAGCCTCGACCGGCGATGTCGTGCGCCACACCATGCCAGCGATGGTCAGAAGCAGTAATCCCACCGGCACGAGAAGTATCAACTTCACCAACAGGACTTGAGACCGCTCCAGAAGCTGGGCCATGAGGCGACCTCAATGTCGAGACTGCGTAATCATGCGTTTGTAGCGCGGCCCATACTGGTGTACGTCTTGGCGCACTTCGGCCACATTCCGGGCGGTGACAGCGGGCGCCCGATTGCCCCAGCTGTTGCGCACATAGGTCAGCACGTCGGCAATCTGCTGGTCATCGAGCTTCCAGTCGAAGCCGGGCATGGCCAGACCCGTCGGCAGCGAAGGCGGGTCGGCCATGTAGTCGCCGGTCAGCACCACTTGTATCAGTGTCTGCGCATTCGAGGCCCGTATGGGAGGGCTGTTCGCCAGCGGCGGGAAAGCGTCTTTCTGGCCCTTGCCGTCGGCCATGTGACATCCTATGCATTGATCCACATACAATTGCTGGCCGCGGGCCATGGTGTCGTCGTCGATATCCTTCGCATCAAGCTCTTTGGCCTTGTGTGCGGGAACCGTCTTGAGGTAGGTGGCCATTGCCACGAGATCCGCATCGCTCAGATGCTGCGTGGAGTTCATGACGACTTCGGTCATGGGGCCGACGCTGGCCGTATCCTGATTCGCGCCGGTCTTCAAATAGCTGACGATGTCCTGTACAGACCAGTTGCCCAGGCCGTCGCGCTCATGGCTGGTCAGGCTGGGCGCAAACCATCCTTCGCCGGCATCCCCGCCCTGGAAGGCCCGGTCATCGTCGGAAGCGCCGAGCAGGTTCTTGGGCGTATGGCAGGCGGCACAGTGCCCCAGTCCCTGGGTAAGGTAGGCGCCGCGGTTCCAGACCTCGGTTTGGTCCGTGTCCCGCACATACTCGCCCGGCTTGAAGAACAGCAGATTCCAGCCGGACACCAGCTTGCGCCACCCCAGCGGCCAGAGCAGGTCATTGTCCGGCGTTATGGCGCGCACGGGCTCGAGGGTATCGAGATACGTTTTCAGATCGTCAACGTCTTCGCGCGTCATTTTGGTGAACCAGGGATAGGGGCACGCCGGGTACAGCTGTTGTCCGTCTTTGCGCTTGCCTTCGTGCATCGCACGGTAGAAATCATCATTAGTCCAGTTGCCGATGCCGGTGACGACATCGGGCGTGATATTGCTGGAGTAGATGGTGCCAAAAGGCGTTTCCACCGGATACCCGCCCGCGAAAGGCTTGCCTCCCTTGACGGTATGGCACGAGATACAGTCACCGGCCTGTGCCAGATAGCGGCCCCGCTGGATATTGGTGAAGTCCGTGCCTTGAGCATGGACCGGCGCACCCATGGCCAGCGTGCCGGATAACAGTGCCACGCAACACAGGCTATGTTTGATTGCATGCATGACGGCTCCCGGTTCAGACCTGGACCAGAGGTCCGGGGTCCTTCAAATAGAGTTTGCGTATGGCGTCCGCCGCCCAGAAGGCCAGTGCTCCGACCGTGCCTGTGGGGTTGTAGCCCGCGTTCTGCGGGAAATTGCAGGCGCCCACCACAAATACATTGGGTACGTCCCAGGTCTGCAAGTAACGGTTCACGACGCTTGTGCGGGGATCGTCTCCCATCACGGCGCCCCCTGTGTTGTGAGTGGTTTGATAAGGGACGATGGTATAGGGAGGCTTGCGCTTCTTGACGTTCATCGAACGCGGCTTCATGGCTTTGCCGATGCCTTCGGCTTTGCTTGTCAGGAAGTCCGACATCTTGTAGTCATTGTCATGGAAATCGAAGGTCAGCCGCAGCAGGGGGTTGCCGTAGACGTCCTTGTAGACGGGGTCCAGGTCCAGGTAGGCTTCGCGATGGCTCACCACGCTGCCGTGGGTAGAGACGGATACGCTCTTCAAGTAGTTTTCGGACAGGGCTTTTTTCCAGCCGGCCCCCCATTTCGGCGCATCCTTGGGCAGGTGCTGCTGAAGTATGGGGCGCCCGCCAGTGGTCCACAGCGCGATATAGCCGCCGCCAATGAATTTTTCAGGGCCGTGATCGAACGTGTCCGTATTGAAGTCGTCGATGGCCTGGCCAAGCGCCCCGGCCCCCATATACGGATTAATCAGCTGATCGACAAAGACCTCGACCGACGACGTGATCTGATAAGCGTAATTGCGCCCGGTGACGCCCGTGTTGGTGATCGGGTCGTAGGGTTTGCCTATGCCCGAGAGCAACAGCAAGTGCACGTTATGGTGCGCGAAGGCGCACAAGATGACGAGCTCCGCGGGTTGCTCGAATTCGCGGCCTTCCAGATCGCGATAGACGACGCCCGTGGCTTTTTTCCCGGTGTTGTCCAGCTGTACACGTGTCACGTCGCAGCCGGTGCGGTACGAGAAATTGTCCTTCTTCAGCAACACCGGCAATATCGTCGATTGGGGCGAGGCCTTGGAGTTGTTGCCGCATCCGTACCATTCACAGAAACCGCAATAGGTGCACTGGCCCATTTGCACGCCCAGCGGGTTCTTGTAAGGCCGGGAGGTGTTGGCGGCCGGGGCGGGAAACGGGTGGTAGCCCAGTTCCCGGGCAGCCTTGTCGAACATCAGGGAGCCGGCGCTTCTTTCCAATGGCGGCAACGGATAATCGCGCCGGCGATCGCCTTCGAAGGGGTTGCCGTCCTTGCGCCGCTCACCGGCGACGTTGCCCGCAGCGCCGGATACACCGCACAGGTATTCGAAGCGGTCATAGCAGGGCTCGAGATCGCCGTAGGTGACGCCCCAGTCCTGGATAGTGAGATCCTCGGGGATGAACTGCGCCCCATAGCGCTCCTCGGTGTGTGAACGCAACACGAAATCTTCGGGCAGGAAGCGCCAGGTCTGGCCGTTCCAGTGCACGCCGGCGCCGCCAACGCCGGCACCGGGCCGGAAAGACCCCAGTTGCCGCATGGGCAGCGCGGTCTGGTTGCGTGTATTGCGAAAGCTCAGGGTTTCGCGCACCGGGGCCTGGAAAAGGCCATTGCGCACCGCGTATTTGAGTTCATCCTGTATGTGGGTGGTGGCAAAGTCGGGAACGGTTGCACGGTCCACCCCCCGCTCCAGGGCCAATACCTGCAAGCCCTCTTCGGTCAATTCCTGGGCGAGGATAGACGCCGTCCATCCGAACCCCACCAGCACCACATCCACGGATTTCAGTCTCGTTGCCATTCTGCTTCCTTTAAACCACGACGCCCACGCGCGTGCCGTCCCGGCCCAGGATGCCTACGGGCGGCAGGGTGTAGGGTTTGCCGTATTGCGTGATTTCATCTACATAGTTGTAGCGGGGACCGGGAAATCCGATCAGTTTCCAGCCTGCGAAGTTGCGGTTCCCGCCATACATGGGATCCGACAGGAAACCTTCTTGCGTGTTTTGCCAAAGTATCGAAAAAAAGGCCTGGGCCGGGAAATCCTTGAGTTCGATTTTGTCCTCGTCCATATCATGCAGAACCCGGTCCTGCTGCTCGGCGGACAGGTCCGCGTACACCTTGCCATCGAATTGCTGGCGGCAATGGTCGTTGATGCCGGCGATGGCCTTGCGATAAAGCTGCGCGGGTGTTTCCTTGATCTGGTAGCCTTGTTGCTCCGTGCCTGCAGCCCAGGGCCCTTCCATATATCTGCGGTCGGCGCGACCGTAGGGACCGGCAAGTTGCAGGTCGATGAAGAGCGGCACGTTCGCTTCGATGGCTCCCGGGTCGTCGTCGTTGCCGGGTATCAGGCGGGCGGTGGCCGCCTGGATGAAGCGGTACTCATCCAACGAAAAAAATGTCCGACCCAGCTTGGGCGCGGACGACGCTTCGTCGCCACAGGCCGGCAGGGCGACGAGGGCGGGCAACGCCAATGCTGCCTGCATAAATCGCCGTCGGGTCAGCACGCCGCCCACCTCCGTGGGATGGGCGGATGCGCCTCCGGCGGTATTTTCGCAGGCAAGCCGGTGCAACCCGAATACGTGCGTGCTTTTTTCTGCTCTATCCATGTCTGTGTCCCGTCCGAGGATGTTTTGCCGGATTGAGCAAAAGCTGTGCCCGCCACCGGGCACACTGGAGCAATGCCGGTGTTTTGTGGTTTTTACATACGCCTGCAATTTTTACGTTTTAAGACTTTTGTAAGCTTGAGGCTCGTAACGCAATGGGGGCTGCGACTCAGAGTTCAAGGTAGGCGTAGGAGTCCGGCGTCTGCGGTTTGACCGAGACCGACAGCACTTCGGGATGCGTGTGTTTGATGCGTTGTTCCAGTTCGATCACGATCTGCTCAATTTCCGGCGTACGCAGGTTGTCCTCGAACTCGATGCTCATTGCCGCGACAATTTCGCCGGGCGACACATGGACCGACAGCACGCCATTGGCGCGGACGATGCCACGCATGCCGGCGGCAATGCGCAGCATGGATTCACGCGTATTCCGGTTTGCGGCTTCGCCGATCAACAGCCCTTTGGTTTCGCGGGCCAGGAGCATGGCCGTAAGAGCCAGGACCACACCGATGCACAGCGATGCAATGCCATCCAGGATGGGCTGTTGCCATGCGACCGAGAAATGCACGCCCAGGAAGGCGATAAAGATGCCCAGCAGGGCGGCACTGTCTTCGAGCAAGACAATGAAGGTGGGTGGATCCTTGCTGCGTACGATCAATCTGAACACTTCGGCATGGCTTCGTCCGCCGCGGAACTTACGCAGCGTGTACCACCACGAGACTCCTTCAAACACAGCGGCTAGCGCGAGAACGATATACGTGACATGTACGTCCCGGATGGGCTCGGGGTTCAGTATGTGGGTGACTCCCTCATAGAAAGAGGCGCCCGCCCCCGCCGTGAAAATCAGAAGGGCGACAACGAAGCTCCAGAAGTAGATTTCCCGCCCATAGCCAAGCGGATGCTCATCGTCGGGCAGCATGGCGCCACGACGCAGACCGTGCAATAGCAGCACCTCATTGGTAATGTCCACCACCGAATGAAAGCCTTCGCTGAGCATCGCGGAGCTGCCCGTGATTCCGGCCGCGATGAACTTGCTGATGGCCACGAGAATGTTGCCGGCAAGTGCGACATAGACAATGCTGGACGATGAGCGGCCATTGTTCGGCGAGGAGTGCGCCATCCGATCTTCCTGGAAGAGGGTGGGAGGCAGGCAGCATACGGCGTACCCAAGGCGCCCAGCGTGCGTCGCGCCGGGCCAATGCAACACGGCATGTAAAACCGCTAGCTCCATTGCCTTGGCCGAATTACCATAGCGCTGTCGAAACTTATTGCAGAACGCGATGGCCGGTGCAAGCCTGTTAGCCCTACTCGATGACATTGCCAGTGTCTTGGACGATGTTGCCTTAATGACCAAAGCGGCCAGTAAGAAAACGGCCGGCGTCTTGGGCGACGATATTGCCCTGAATGCCCAGCAGGTTAGCGGAGTGGTTGCCAAGCGTGAGTTGCCCGTTGTATGGGCGGTGGCCAAAGGCTCGCTCTGGAACAAGCTGATACTTGTGCCGCTGGCTTTGGCCATCAGCGCTTTCTTGCCTGTTGCCATCACCCCTTTGCTGATGCTCGGAGGCATCTACCTGTGCTACGAGGGGGTGGAGAAAATCCTTCATAGCCTGTTCCACGCGAACGACAGGGCGCATCTGGACCGGCCCAGTCCAGATGCGGAGCCATCTAGGCCAGCCGCGACGCCAGAGCAGGCCAAGATCAAGGGCGCGATACGCACCGACTTCATCTTGTCGGCCGAGATTATTGCCATTACGCTGGGCACGGTGGCGACGGCCGAATTCATGACCCAGGCAGTGGTGGTGGCGGCAATCGCCCTCATCATGACGGTAGGGGTTTATGGCTTCGTTGCCTGCGTCGTCAAGCTCGATGATCTTGGTCTTTATCTTAGCCAGCGTCAGGTCGGCGCACTAGCCGCCACAGGGCGAGGCATATTAAGAATGGCTCCCTACTTGATGAAAGGCCTGTCCATCGTCGGCACGATCGCGATGTTTTTGGTGGGTGGCGGCATACTTGCGCATGGCCTGCCTGGCTTCGAAGCATGGCTGCATCATCTATTGCCGCACGTCGGCAGCGCCTTCGGGTGGGCGACCTTGTTTGCCGTGGCGGGCCCCATGCTGGCCAATGCCATGCTGGGCGTGGCGGCCGGTGCTGTCGCGGTGGGTTTGATGTGGGTGGTCAAGCGGATGCGGGGTGGCTTTGCCTAGATCAGGCATCAGCCGAATCCGGCACGGAAACCGTCGCGGCTTTTGAGACCGCAGTCTGACGGGGCGGCACGCCTTTCCAGCGGCGCACAATCCGCTGGAAGACGAGCGTATTGGGTATTTGCAGGAAGGCGCCGGGATGCTCTTCCGTGCTGTCGCGCAGGGTGACATACAGCAAACTGATGTCCACGACTTCGCCCTTGGCGCCCGGCTTCTCCGCCGTATCCAGGATCTCCACGTGATCGCCCAGGCGGAACGGGCGCGAAGTGAAGATCAGGATGGCGCAGAAAATATTGGAAAGCACGCTCCAGGCGGCGAAAAACGCCACAGCGCCTACCGCGGCAAAACCCGTAAATGCCGTCCACAGCACCGTCCCCGAGACGCCCAGCCGACCCAGCACCAGCAGCGCGGCCGTCGTCATGATGATCCAGCGCGCAATGGATGCCGTGGGCTTCACCAAATGCATCGGGAGGTCGTAGCGCGCGCCCGCGCGCTTCAAAATGCGCCGCAACCCGAGCTGCAGGAACCAGGCGCCAATCAGGATGAGCAGCAACTGCAGAGTCAGAAAGAACGAACCCAGCCATTCGTGAGTCCAGGCGGGGAAGTAAGGCGTCATGGTGGCAAGCATGGGGAAAGCTCCAGGAAAAACCGGCTCGGGCAAAAGCGTACTCCTGCCGCTGAAATTAAGAGCACATCAAAGGCGGCAGGATGTGCGTTGAATGAGGCGAAGTTTATGCCAAGAACGCACCCTGGCGGCTGACCGTAACGATTTGCGGCCATCGTCGAAAAGCTTGATATACTGTTTTTAAATACAGTCATTCCCCAGTGCAGATGAAGCCAGTGCTCGAAAACCGCCATTATTATCTCGACAATTTCGAGATGGCCTTGCGCTGGGTCCAGCAGCGCTACGACGACCTGCTGTCGGGCGCCGAACGCGAGTTCATCCGCCACTTCCAGGCCCTGCCGCGCGCATCGCGCGCGCTGCTGGTCAGGATGATCATGCGCAAGGGCACGCTGTTCCGAAGCAGCAAGCTGCGCTACGACGAAATCGGCAGCGCGCCCCTGGCGGCGCAAGCGCTGATCGGGCTGGGCTGGCTCGACCCCCGCCCGGCGCTCACACTGGAGCAATTGTTCGGCCTGCTGACCAAGGTGGAACTGGCCGACGCTTTTGGCGAGCAACTGCCCGACAGGTACGCCCGCAAAGCCGACCAGTTCCAGGCGCTGAAGGACCGCCACACCGACGCCTTGTCGTTCGACGCCTGGTATCCCACGGCCGCCGGATGCGTTTATGAGCTGCTCGTCATGCCGCTATGCGACTGCCTGCGCCTGATGTTCTTTGGCAACCTGCGCCAGGACTGGTCCGAATTCGTCCTTGCCGATCTGGGTCTGTATGTTTATGAAAAAGTGGAATTCTCCGCGTCTTCGCGGATTTTCCACAGCCGCCGGGATATCGACGACTACGTGCACTTGCACGATTGCCGCGAGCGATTCCGTGCCGGGGCCGATGCGGAAGCTATCCTGCTGGACGTCCCCTCGGAACCCTACCTGAACGAATGGCTGGAACAGCGCCGCGCCAAGCTGCTGTTCCAGCTTGGGCGGCACCACGAAAAGAACCGTGACTGGGCTCGCGCTTACGACTTGTATGCGCAATGCACCTACCCCGGCGCGCGCAGTCGCAGCGTACGCGTCCTGGAGCGCGGCGAACGATTCGAACAGGCCTTGCAACTGGCCCAGGCGGCGCAGCAGCAGCCGGAAGGCGAAGCGGAAAAGCAGCAAATCGACCGCATGATGCCGCGTCTGCTGCGCAAGCTCGGCCGTCCGTGTCCTGCGCGCCCGGGCGTAGCGCCGTTCACCACACTGACACTGACCGTGCCCAGGCCGCAACTTCCCATGGCCGTGGAAGAGCTGGCCCTGGGCTATTTCCAGCAGCCGCAGGGGCCCGTCTATTACGTGGAGAATACGCTGGTCAACTCACTGTTTGGCCTGTTGTGCTGGGACGCCATTTTCGCGGCGCTTCCCGGCGCTTTTTTCCACCCCTTTCAACGCGCCCCGGCCGACCTGTATAACGCCGACTTCTGCCGGCGACGCGAGGATCTCTTCGAACTCTGCCTGGCTCAACTCGATTCGGGGGCATACAGGCACACCATCGAACGGAACTATAAAAACAAAGCCGGCATCCAGTGCGAGTTCGTGGCCTGGGGAATAGTGAACGACACAATCCTGGACCATGCCCTGGCCTGCATTCCCGCCCTGCACCTGAAGAAATGGTTCGAGCGGATATTGCTCGATATTCCCGCCCATCGTTCCGGATTCCCCGACCTGATCCAGTTCTGGCCATTGGAAAAACGCTACAGGATGATAGAAATCAAGGGCCCCGGGGATCGCCTGCAGGACAATCAGCTGCGGTGGTTCGACTACTGCGCCGCGCACGATATGCCCGTGGCGGTGTGCTATGTGCGGTGGGCGCAATGAGCGACGCGACATATACCGTCGCGGTGCGTGCCTTGTGCGAATTCACGGCCAAACAGGGCGACCTTGATCTGCGCTTCACCCCTGCGCCCACCGCACAGGAAGGCATTGCCGGCCACGCCCTGGTGGCCTCGCGGCGCGGGGCCGACTACCAATCCGAGATCAGCCTGGCCGGGCAATTCGAACACTTGCTTGTTCGTGGCCGCGCTGACGGCTGGGATCCGGCGCGCAACCAGCTCGAGGAAGTCAAGACATTCCGCGGCGACCTGGCTCGGATGCCGGCCAATCACCGCCATTTGCACTGGGCCCAGGTCAAGGTCTACGGCCATCTGCTTTGCCAAAAGATGGGCTTGTCTGAAGTCAGGCTGGCATTGATTTATTTCGATATCGTCGACAAGCGGGAAACCGTCATAAGCGAGCAGTATGATGCCGAGGCGCTCAGGCAAAGCTTCGAGGACCAGTGCCGGCAGTTTCTGGACTGGGCCGAGCAGGAACTGGCGCACCGTCAAAGCCGCGACCGCGCCCTGGGCAGCCTGCGCTTTCCGCATGCGGAATTCCGCAGCGGCCAGCGGCCCTTGGCCGAAGCGGTATATAAAGCGGCGCGCGGCGGCCGCTGCCTGGCGGCCCAGGCTCCCACCGGCATAGGCAAGACCGTCGGCACGCTGTTTCCGCTGCTCAAGGCCGCCCCGACCGCGAAGCTGGACAAGCTCTTTTTCCTGACTGCAAAGACCTCGGGCCGCCGCGTCGCGCTGCAGGCCTTGACGCGAATTCGCAGCATGGACTCCAGTATGCCTTTGCGCATTATCGAACTGGTGGCCCGGGACAAGGCCTGCGAACATCCGGACAAGGCCTGCCATGGCGAGTCATGCCCCCTGGCCAAAGGCTTCTACGACCGCTTGCCGCAAGCCCGGCAGGCCGCGCTCGACCTCGAGTTTCTGGACAAGCAGGCGTTGCGGCGGGTCGCTTCGGAACACCAGGTATGCCCTTATTATCTGGGCCATGAACTTGTGCGCTGGTGCGATGTGGCGGTCGGCGACTTCAATTATTATTTCGATTCGAGCGCCATGCTGCATAGCCTGACCGTCGCCAACCAGTGGCGGTCGGGCGTGCTGGTCGATGAGGCGCACAATCTGCTGGAACGCGCCCGAAAGATGTATACGGCCGAATTGGAGCGGGCCGCCTTCAAGGCACTGCGCCGCTCGGCGCCGGCCGTGCTGAAGAAAACCCTGGACGGCGTTAATCGCTGCTGGAATGAGCTGCTGAAGAACCAGGATGTTTCTTACCAGGTCTATGACAGTGTTCCGGCGAAGTTCATCGCCGCGCTGCAGCGCGCCGTTGCCGCCATCATCGATTTCCAGACTGAAAACCCGACTCACGCCGATAGTTCCTTGCAGCGTTTTTACTTCGATGCACTGCATTTCCTGCATATCGCCGAGCTGTTCGACAGCCATTCCCTGTTCGATATCACCGTACCGGCGACCGCCGCCGGCGGCGGGTTCGGCAAGGCGTCGGTATTGTGCCTGCGCAACGTCATCCCCGCTTCCTTTCTGGCGCCCCGGTTCAGCGCCGCCCATTCCACGACCTTGTTCTCGGCCACGCTGACGCCTTCGCATTTCTACAGCGACACGCTGGGCCTGCCGGCCGACAGCGTCTGGATAGACGTCGAATCGCCCTTCAGGCCGGAGCAGCTTGCCGTCCATGTCGCGCGCCGCATTTCCACCCGCTATCAGCACCGCGAGGCATCCTTGCTGCCCATGGTCGAGCTGATGGCCGGGCAATACGGCCGCCAGCCCGGCAACTACCTCGTTTTTCTCAGCAGCTTCGATTACCTTCAGCAAGTGGCGTCCCTGTTCAAAAGCCGCCATCCGGACATTCCCATGTGGGAGCAGGCGCGGCAGATGAACGAGGACGAGCGCGAAACGTTTCTGCAACGCTTCACGGAAACCGGCCGCGGTTTCGGATTTGCCGTGCTGGGCGGGGCCTTTGCCGAAGGCATCGATCTGCCGGGACAGCGGTTGATAGGCGCCTTCATCGCCACACTCGGGCTGCCGCAAATCAATCCCGCCAACGAGCAGATCAGGCAGCGCATGGCCGCGGCTTTCGGCGGCGGCTACGACTATGCCTATCTGTATCCCGGCATCCGCAAAGTGGTGCAGGCCGCCGGCCGCGTGATCCGTACCCAGGACGATCAGGGCGTGGTGTATTTAATGGACGACCGGTTTGATCGGCCGCAGGTGCGCAGCCTGCTGCCGAAATGGTGGCGGGTGACCGCGCTGGAGGAGGGCTGATGGCCGAGGAAATTGCCCTGCACCGGAGGTGAGTAGGGTGACATTTTCATTACATACTTGTTTGCGTTCGGATTTGAATGTAGTAACATATCTACGTTGATTGTATTAAGTATTAATCGAGGTGCCGTTATGACCATCACCAGCATATCCAGCCGCGAGTTCAATCAAGGGGCGAGCGAGGCAAAACGAGCCGCAAATAATGGGCCGGTATTCATCACAGACCGGGGGCGGCCGGCTCATGTTCTTATGAGCATCGAGCATTACCAGCGCATTACTGGAAGCCACAAGAAGATTGCCGATTTATTGGCAATGCCGGGTACTGCTGAAGCTGATTTTGAGACGCCGCGCGCGCGTGACCTTGCAAAACCCGCGGACTTTTCATGATGTTCCTTCTTGATACCAATGTGGTTTCTGAACTGCGCAAAATTCGCCTTGGCCGAGCCGATAAAAATGTGGCGCAGTGGGCCGACAGTGTGGATGCCGGGGATCTCTACGTGTCGGCCATCACCGTACAGGAGCTGGAACTGGGCGTATTATTGATCGAGCGTCGCGACTCGGCACAAGGCGCTATTTTCAGGACTTGGCTAGAGAGCCATGTTCTGCCAGCCTTCGCCGGTCGTATCTTGCCGGTTGATACCGCGGTTGCGCAGCGTTGCGCCGCGCTGCATGTGCCCGACCCAGGCCCAGCCATGGACAGCCTGATCGCCGCCACCGCGCTCGTGCATGGCATGACCTTGGTAACGCGCAACGTGGCTGATTTTCAATCAACGGGTGTGACGATTCTCAATCCATGGAGGCCCAGTGATTGAAAGCATGTTGGGGACGAGAAGGGCAGCCGGGGGCTCGTTAGGCCGCGCAGTCGCCCGTATAATACCGACCTATGAATCCCTCCACCCTTATTGGTATTGTCGCAAGCGTGCTCCTGTTGGGCGCGGTGCTGGTCTTTTCCGCCGAGGACGCCACCACCTTCATCGACATGCCCAGCCTGGGCATTGTGGTGATCGGCACCCTGGCGGCGACCTTCATCAGTTATCCGCTCAGCGAAGTGCTGCGCGTCTTTCGCCTGCTTGGCACCGTGCTGCGCAACGAACGCCTGCATACCGAGCAGGATATCGACGACCTCATCGCCATTTCGCGGCTGTGGATGAGGAACGACATCCGCCAGGTCGAGGATGCGCTGGAAAACGTCTCCAACCCCTTCCTTAAAACCGGCGTGCAATTGGTCATCGACCATGCGCCCGAGCAGGACATCGTTGATCTGATGCAATGGCGGGTATCGCGGCTGCGTGCCCGGGAGCGAGCGGAAGCGCAGCTGTTCCGGACCATGGCCGGCTTCGCTCCGGCCTTCGGCATGCTGGGGACGCTGGTGGGGCTGGTGAACCTGCTCTTCCTGCTGGGGGACGGCGACATGGCCGCCATCGGACAGCAAATGGCGCTGGCCCTGATGACGACGTTCTACGGCATCTTGTTTGCCAATTTGCTTCTGAAGCCCGTGGCGGTCAAGCTGGAGCGGCGCACCGAGCAGCGCGTGATCGTCATGAGCATGATCATGCAAGGCGTTTCCATGATGTGCAAGAAGCGTAGCCCCTCGTTGATGCGCGAGACCCTCAATTCCTTTATGGAAGAGCACGAAGACGAAATCAACGACATCCCGGGCAGGCAGGCCAAAGCGCAGCAGGCCCAGCCGGCGAAGACGACGCGGATCCGACTACGCTCGAGACTCAAGGCCAAGCTGAAGACCAGGCCGTCATGAGCGTGGTGCACCAAAACAAGTGGTATGTCGAGCCGCTACCCGACGAAGAAACCGACGGTTGGCTATTGACCTACCTGGATCTGATCACCTTGTTGCTGGTGCTGCTCGTGGTGATGCTGGCCTTGTCGGGAAAAGTGGCCAAGCTGACGCCTGAATCGACGACATCCGGCCTGATGCCGGCCCATAGCGGTTTATTGCCAGGCGGGTCCGCACCCGGCATCCTTCAGGCCATTCCACCGGCCCAGGCGCCCGTGCACGCCGCGCCTGCCGTCGCGCCACGGATCCCGGCGCCCGCCGATGCCGGCCCATTGCCGGCCATTATCGCAAGCACCGAATGGGATTCCCCAACGTATGCCCCCGGCCTGATCGATCCAGACCCCCAGCCAACAAGCCTTTTTGTCGATCTGCCCGCCCACTTCCAGGCCGAGACAGACCCGGACGCCGTCTTGCGGCATGTCATGGGAAATGAGGCAAATGCGCCGGTAGCCACCGCGTCGACGCCTGCGGCGCCCGAGCCGGCAGCCCCTGGCATGGGCTTGCTGGCCTTGCCGGAGCTTGGCGACGACATCGAGATCATCCGCAAGCCGGAATCCATCAGCTTCCGGATCAACAGCGAGATCCTGTATAGCTCCGCCAAAGCCGACCTTAGTCTGGAAGGCCTTGCGGTTCTGCGCAAGCTCTTTCCCGTGCTCAAAGGCAGCGAGTACACCATCACGGTCGAAGGCCATACCGACGCCTTGCCCGTACGGGGAGGGCAATACCCCTCGAATTGGGAGCTGTCGGGCGCCCGGGCAGGCAGGGTGGTTCGATACCTGGCGGCCAACGGCGTAGGAAGAACGCGCCTGCGCGCCATCGGCTATGCCGATACCCGGCCTCTGGCCAGCAATGACACTGAGCAGGGCCGCGCGAGCAATCGGCGTGTGGAGATTATTTTGGAACAGGCGGCGGGGGTGGGGGGGCGTTAGTGGGAGGCTGCTTGATAACCCGTGGGCGCGACTGACTGCAGCCGATTCATAAACAGGTCGCGTTTGTACGGTGTCCTCACGCTTCGTCCTGAAATAGAATTGCGGCATAATCCATAGCCCCGTGTAGCCCATGCAGAACGACGACCCGATCAGCCTCGACTCGGTAGAAAATCAGGTAATTGCCATGTACTCGGCGCCGGATGCCATGTACCCCATAGCGCGGCAGCAGCGGGAATGCCAGGGGCATATCCGCAAGGTCCAAGCACTTCTCGCGTAGTTCACGTACAAAGGTCAATGCCCGCTTGGGGCTATCCTGGGCGATGTAGTCGCCTATGCATTCCAGTTCGTGTTCTGCCTCGCCCGTGAGGTGGACGATCATGCCTGCTTGTTTGCCAATGCTGCGTACTTGGCTTCCAGACGGTCAAAGACTTCGTCAGCGGGCTTTGTACGTCCCGCATCAGCATCGGCCAGCCCTCGCGCTATCGACGCATCCAATGCAGCAAGTCGGGCTTCGCGGTCTTGAATGAGTCGCACCCCCTCACGCAGCACCTCACTTTTGGAACCATACCGCCCGTCCGCGACGAGACGGCTTACGAAATTCTCGAGTTGCTGGCCCAAATCTGCGCTAATCATGGTTCCGTCCTCTAAAAGTACCTTACAAAAAGAGAATAGTATTTTTAATAACTATTATCAAGTTTGGGGGCAATGGGTTGATAGGTTTTTCTCCTGGTCCAGGGGCGCCGTTGGTGCGATATGCGGAATGTGTAACTCGACAGCGATCCCATCTCGTTGGGGATGGCTTGCGTCTTTTATGCGTGTTCTAAGAATTTAGACATCAACAGCACATTCTCACGGTGAAACTCCAGGTACTTGCGTTGCCCGCTAGAAAATGAACCGACGTTTGGGGGCTGCTTTGGATCTAGGCCCATGCGAACCAATGACTCTTGATGGACGACAGGCGAAACAATAGTTCGGCCGTCGTCGTCAAACCCTATAAACCCCCGATCGAACAGATGGTCCATGCTGGGTGTCAAAAGTAAGCCATTTTCACCGTCCAGCCGCTCTTCGTTATTGGCGTCACGCCAGGGTTTGCAATGGCTGGCTCGCAAGTGCTCTTCGCGATCGACGCCTGTAATGCGGCAGGCATGCTCCAATGCCATTACGCGTTTTTTGAACAAACCTTGCCCGCGGCGCGCAAGGACGATTGCTTGCCTCTCAGTTTCTACCAGTGTCGTATCTGTCTGTACCTGGTTCAGCTCGTGCTCTTCCCACTGCACGAGTCCGACTTCTGACGACGTGTATGTTGGCTGCTCTTCGGCAAGGTAATACCCCATCACTAAACTACGCGCCTCTGCGCCTAACAAATCAATAAGCGTTGTGGCAAAGATTTCAGGAAGGCGCGTCAGGTAAACGCTTTGTAAACCAGCGCCGTTAGGGCGCAGGGGTGCGTATTTTGCGGGTAGCAGTGGTGCTAGGACCATCATATGGTCGGCGGGCTTTGTTGTTAATCGCAGCTCATGGAATTTGACGTCTATACGCCAGCCGATATTGTTCCAGTAAGCGCCGGCCTGGCCGAACTCCAAAGGCTTTGGAGCTTCGTAGGCATGTGAAGCCGCAATTCCGATTGCGCGGATATGGGTATTGCTGAAGGAGAATATGACATCACCAGGCGTGACTTCACGCATGAAATCATAGAACGGGTTTTGAGCCTGGTTTGCTTTGCGTTTCGGCGACCAAAGATAACCACCTGGCACTTCATGGCGGTATGTTTGGTTTTGATTGACCCACCAATAACGCATACGTGACTAATTAGCCTATGGGTGAAACCTGGATGCGCTAATGTAGCATTTGTATCCAATTGAGGGCGATGACAACTAGCTACGCGTAAGCTAGTATGCCTCGCCTGGAGTTAAAGAATTGCCAGAAGTTGGATTGTTTTTGTAGTTCGATACCCCATGGCCCGGTAACCTTGCCGTCGCTTGTCCGGTCATTCATTAGAGATTGATTTTACTTCTCTGACATCGTAAACGACTGAAAAATGTGCCATTGTGAAGATTGCTTAATACGCTTGCTGCTTTTTCGTTGCCGAGGTTAGACAGTAATCTCGGCTATGTTTCTGATAGGCGTACTCTTCGGCATAAAGCATGTGCGCCTACGATTTACCGGCCAGCGGGCCGTGAAGGGTGGTAGCGGTCGAGGATATGGGGATCCGCAGGCGGGTCCTCTTGGAAAGCCAGGGATACGGTCTCGATGATCTCCGCCCATACGCCGGGCTCACTCAGTATTGGCATTTGCTTGGCCAGTGCGTTACTCAATTCACCATTATTTTGCTCAATGGATCTAAGGTTGGTCAGGCATTTCGACTACCTCTTTGAGCGCCTGACGAGCGCGCCCGTGGTTGCGCAGGTAGCGTGATTGCTCGCGCATCTGTTCCGTCAGAGTACGTGAGACGATGTTGGACAGGTAGACCACATGCGGACCCAAATCAAGATAGCGCCACACAGGGCGAAGCTGTTCATTTCCGTTGAACTCGAAGTTGGAAACGACGCCATCCGGATAGGTGGTATGCCTGGATGTGAACGTTATATGTTCACGTGCCTCTTGCATCAGGGGTTTGGATACCTCATCCAGCACGCGATCGTAATTGCGACGCTCTCCAGAATCGTCGGTGATGACTGCTGATACGGGGAGAATCACCGGTTTGGGCACCGCGCCATCGCGCCGCAATGCGTCGTTGATCAGAAAACGGTGCACGCGACCATTGCCGTCAGCCAGCGGATGAATGTAGACGAAGCCGAAAGCGGCTACGGCACTACGCATGACAGGCGACTGTCCTTGTGTGCGCTCAAGGAAAACGCGAAGGCCGTCCAGCATGGCTGCGACGTCATCTGCTGGTGGCGCCACATAATGCACAACATCCTGATAGCGTACAGTTTCTCCTACGAAGACGGGCGATTGGCGTAAGCCGAAATGGGTGAGCGTAGTGCGCTCGCCCAGTATTTCGCTTTGTAGTTGAGCAAGCGCGGTGTCGCTCAACGGGCTGTCGCCGTGGCCCGTTCTTCGGGCCATGACCTCGGCGAACCGTTCGATGCGGCTGGCGCGGTCTGCTTCACCCTCAATGGCAAAACTGGCCTTGCTTTCACGTAGCGTCATCCATACGGCGGCGCGTTGCAGCAGGTCTTCGCCGAATTCATCCGTCAGGTTCTGGAAGAGCTGCGGTACATCCAAGGCCATGGCCTGGATCGTTGCGTCAGTCTTGATGATGGTCGGGCAAAAGTATCGTGTACCCGGCAAATTGTCGTTGATGCGCCAGCGCGGCACTTTCACCGCGCGATCTGCTGAAGCCGCTACAAGTTTGGTGTTGTCGATGACATCGACATAATTGCCGCCGAGGCGTTCCGGTACCTGTAAGGTATCTTCGGTCAACCACTCGTACAGAAAGGCAGCCCGGCGGGCATACTGCCCGGTCGGTTCGGCATCGACCCAGGCCTGAACAAAGGCGGGACCGGTCTTGGCGGAATTCGAGGTGCGGCACTTCGTGGCGCAGGTGAAATTGAAGGTGTGCTGCGGGCTCACGTGAAGGGCGCATGGTCTCTGGGTAGGTTTCCAGTCTGTCGCCGTTACTGATCTGTGTGGCCCGTCGCCCGCCGATCTGGCTTTGTACTGGCATACGCCCGGTCGGGAGAAGCTGATACGCCTGGGCTAGCCACGCCGCGCCAACGGGGTCTTTGGGAAGGTCACTCATGGAATGTTCCTGGTGCTGTTGCCGCAGGACGCGCAAAAATGATGAATTTATGCTGGCAACGCGTGAATTCGATTATGCCTGCATAAAATTAATTATAAAAGGGTTTTCTGGTGAAAATTTGATTTTCCTATCTACTCGGCAGCAAGCTGGGGTTTTTGGTCTGGCTGTTGCACAAAATCGATTACGTCCACTCAAAATCGATTAAAAATTAGTGATTCTGCGCAAATTCGATTGTTTTATGGGCTTATCACTGTTGCAATAGACTCTTGATTCCAGCCGTGACTCTAGCCGCTCACGCAAGAAAATCGCAAGCTCTTTCCCGCGCTCAAAGGCAGCGAATACACCATCACTGTCGACGGCCATACTGACGCCTTGCCTGTACGGGGAGGGTGGTCCGATATCCTGGTCAGAGACGCTTGGTAGGGATTGAGTGTTTTGGTGGCGCCGTGCTTCCGCGATACACCACATCGATCGGGAAGGACTGGAACGCTTCATAGGCTTTTCCTTCAAGCCTGGCGATGAGTTGCTCTGCCGCAGCGTGGCCGATCTCGATGATGGGAGTGCGCACACTGGTCAGGCCCGGCGTTTGAGTCGCGCCCAGGTCGGTATTGTCGATCCCGGTAATGGACATGTCTTGCGGAATGCATAGGCCTGCTTTGCGACAGGCGATCATCCCTCCCACGGCGAAGATGTCGTTGGTGGCGACGACCGCGGTTGGCGGGTCAGGCAGTGATATCAGCTTCGACATGCCCTGTTCTGCAGTGTGCAAGTGAATGGGGGCGTACTGCACATGGTGTGGCGCGAGTTCCAGGCCTGCATCGGCCAGTGCGGAACGCATGCCTTCGCCTCGTGTGATAGCGCGGTCATTTCCTGGTAGGGGGGCGCTGAGCAGCCCGATGTGCCGGTGGCCCAGTTCAATAAGGTGGCGGGTGACCTGATAGGCAGCCGCATGATTATCAAAACCAACACTGGGGTGCCGGCGCATGGGGTCAACACCCCAGGTCAAAACATAAGGCCGCCCGTAATCTTCGAGCAGTGAAAACAAGGCGGGGTGGTGATCAAGGCCTACGAACACAAAAGCATCCACACCGTGCTGCACCAGTTGTGATGCCACACGCAGTTCGGCGTCCAGATCGTAATGATGCTCGGCAAGCACCAGCGAATATCCTCGCGTATCGACCCGCTGATGAATCGCGCTGGTGGTGCGTGCATATAAAGCGTACTCCACAGACGGCACAATCGCCCCGATCATGCGTGTACGGTGGCTGCGCAATGAACGCGCGCCGCCATGCGGTACGTAGCGGAGCTTGGCGGCGGCGGCGCGTACGCGTGCCAGTGTTTCAGGTTCGACGTTATCGGGGCTGTTCAGGGCTCTTGATACGGTAGCGGTCGATACCCCCGCGAGCTGCGCCACGTCTTTCGAGGTCGATCGTGATCGGGGTGTGACGGTACGGTGTTTATGGGCAGACTCAGGCATATCCGTTCAACATGAAATAAGCAGTTAGGAAACGATTACACAGTATATGGCGGCTAATCGTATCTCGGGTTTACACCTAAATATAGCCATTGTTTAAGATAAATCAAGCTGATATATTGATCGCTATGTAAACGTTTACATCAGGCCCTCATCAAAAAAAGGGCAAATAGGGTTTGGCCGTGGACTGTCATGGTCGTCCGTATCCTAGTCAGGAGAGAGGCATTATGAATAAGACGTCAGGCTTCAAGCAGAAGGGTGGCAAAGTCGATCAGGCTTCCCGGCGCAGAGTGCTAAAACAGGTGGCATCGACAGGAGCGCTGGCCTTGGCCGGCCCTGGTTTTCTTTCGCGGGCTTATGCTCAAAATGCCGGCGACCTTGGGCCTTATCAGTCGGCCAAGATTAATTGGCGTCAGGCGGAAGGCCAGCAGATCACGGTCGCGGTTATCCCGGCAAGCTATTTCGAGAACCTGATTGCGCTGGTTCCTCAGTTTGAGCAATTGACGGGAGTGAAGGTGCGCATGGAAAAAGTGCCGCCGGGCCAGATCCGGCAGAAGGCCATGCTGGATTTGTCTTCCGGTACCGGGACGTACGCCACTCATGCCGCCGATCCGATGTACTACCCCTTGTATGTTGCGAATAAATGGGTCGATCCGTTGGATGGCTATCTGAATGATGCGGCGCTCACCGATAAGGCTTGGTACAACTACGACGATATTCTGAAGGCGTGGCGCGAGGCGGATTCCATAGACGGCAAGCCTTACGGCATCCCCTACGACGGTGAGGTCACCGTGCAGGTATATCGCAAGGATCTTTATGATGCCAAAGGCCTGAAGCCTGCTGACACGCTCGACGAACTTTTATCCAATGCACAGGCATTGAATGACCCGGATAATCGCCTGTATGGGTTGGCATTGCGCGGTTTTGCCGGGGCAGGGCAGAATATGTACATCTACCCGTCCATTTTCCGCAGCTTCGGCGGTCAATGGTTTAACGGCGACAAGGTGGTGGTGAATTCGCCCGAGGCCGTCAAGGCGCTTGAATGGTATGTGAATGCGTTGACCAAATATGCGCCGGCCGCAGTGCGCAACTGGAACTGGCCCGATATTGCCGATGCATTTTCACAGGGAACGGTTGCTTGCTATATCGATGCGCATTCTTCGGCGGCAGTTATTACCAATCCGCAGAAGTCCCGCGTGGTAGGCAAGGTTGCGTACGCGCGCTGGCCCAAAGGGCCCGACGGCAAGCGGGTGACTTCGATCTGGAACTGGGGCTTCCCGATTAACGCAGCGTTGAAGGACAAGGCCAAGAAAGCAACGTGGCTGTTTATTGCCTGGGCAACTTCGGCAGAAACACAGGCCCGTACTTCCTGGAAGTCCAATAGCGTCACACCACGTTCTGGTCTGAATCGCAGCTCTTTGTGGAAGGCCCCCGAATTTGCCCAGGCCATGAAGGGGGCGGGGGAGAATTTCATTCCTGCAGCACTCGATTCGCTGGAATACGATACCGATGTGGATTGGCGTCCGCGTGTGCCGCAGTGGCCTGCTATTGGAGACACCATGGCGGTTGCCATCCAGGCTGCACTGGTAGGCGAGCGTAACGCCAAGGACGCGCTGGATCAGGCCCAGGCCCGTATCGATCAAATCATGAGGGCATGATCGGCACATGAGTATCTCTGCAACCCTGCCCGATCGCGGCTCATCGGGCAAATCCAAGGGGCGCGCCGCCGTTTCACTGGCCAGCCAGGAGCGCCGTTTTGCGCTGACCCTGCTTATGCCGGCGCTGCTGGTGCTGTTCTGCGCCACAAGTATCCCATTGGTGTACCTGGGTTGGAGCAGCCTGCAGCGTTTGGATTTGGCCATGCCTTATTTGTCCGGCTTTGTAGGGCTGGACAACTACATGCATATGGGCAGGGATCCGCGGTTCTGGAATTCCTTGCTGCTTACCGTCATCTATACAGGTTCCACCGTGCTCCTGCAGGTGGTGATTGGATTATCGCTAGCCCTGCTGGTGCTGCAGATTCCAAAAGGCCAGGGGGTGTTGCGTGTCGCGGCCATTTTGCCGATTGTGCTGGCGCCTGTGGTTGTTGGCCTGTTTTGGCGCACGTTGGTTCTTGCGCCTGATTTCGGGTTGGTAGACCTGGTGACGCGTTGGCTGGGGCTGGGAAGCTATAACTGGTTGGGCGATCCTCAATTGGCGTTGATCTCGGTGATTGCCATACATACCTGGCAATGGACGCCTTTTGCTTTTTTGGTGCTGCTTGCCACGCTATCGACCTTGCCGCCTGATATCTACGAGGCTGCGCGTCTTGATCGTGCCGGCGCATGGCAGCGTTTCTACTACATTACTTTGCCACTGATTCGACCGGCTCTTGTCATGGTGATGATCTTGCGTATGGTGACGGCGCTTTCGGCCTTTGCCGCGATATTTGCCGCAACCGGAGGCGGACCGGGTTCATCGACCGAGATACTGAATCTATACGCCTATCGCACATCATTTTCCGAGTTGAATATTGGGTATGGTTCATCACTGGCTGTCGTCCTGCTTGTTCTGACGCTGGCGATAGCATGGGTCATATTCCGCATGCGGAGGCCTGAATGAATACGCAGTCCGCCACCCTAGCGGTGATAGTCCGGAAGGTTTTTTTATGGCTGCTGGCCGCATGCCTGCTGTCTGTGTGGGTTTTTCCTGTGCTATGGGCGCTACTTACCTCGTTCAAGACAGAGCGCGACGTGCTGGCATACCCACCCCTGTTGATATTTGAGCCGACGCTAAGCAATTACTACGACGTCATTTTTGGATCATCGTCCATTTTGCCTAACTTGTGGTCGAGCACCGTTATTTCCGTGTCAACCACCCTGCTGACCATGTTGTTCGCCGTTCCTGCGGCATACGCCATGGCCAGGCTAAGGTATCCCGCCAAACGCAGTAGCGGCTTTTATGTGCTGGCCACACAAATGCTTCCGCCTGTTGGTTTGATTATTCCGTTTTATCTGGTGCTTCAAAAAGTCGGTGGGTTAGACACTTATAGCGGGCTCACCGCCATATACCTGACCTTCTCGCTGCCTTTTGCGATCTGGTTGATGGTGTCGTATTTCGAGGATATCCCTTTTGAGATGGAAGAGGCTGCGCTGCTGGATCGGGCTGGGCGCTTTCGTACTTTATGGTATGTAATTTTGCCGCAAGTTCGTGGTGGTATTGCGGTGACAACCGTTTTTGTTTTTCTGAATGCCTGGAATGAGTTTTTGTTTGCGGTGGTGCTTACTGGCAATAACGTCAGACCCGTTACTGTGGCGATGTTCAACTTCATTTCCGTCGAGCAGACGCAGTGGGCTCGATTGGCGGCTGGCTCCATGCTGGCCATGGCGCCCGTGATTATTGTAGGCCTGTTTGCCCAGCGCCATATTGTTAAAGGACTTACTGTGGGTGCAGTCAAAGGAGGGGGGCGTCGATGAGTCAGCTTGGATCCGTAAAGCTGGAAAATATTGTCAAGCGTCATGGCAGCTTTACCGCCCTGCATGGCATACACCTGGATATTCAACCGGGTGAGTTTTTTGCGCTGCTGGGGCCTTCGGGTTCTGGGAAAACGACGACTTTGCGTATATTGGCTGGCCTGGAGTCTGTGGATGAAGGCCGGGTATTACTTGATGATGTCGATGTTACCCATGCTCAACCGGGTGAGCGTGACGTAGCGATGGTCTTCCAGAGCTATGCCTTGTACCCGCACATGACTGTCGCTGAAAACATCGCCTTTCCTCTCAAGATGAGCGGTATGCCTGCCGGCACCATCGAAGGCGCAGTCAAAGAGGCGGCAGCCAAGGTCGGAATCGACCATCTCTTGACTCGCCGGCCTGGGCAGTTGTCAGGTGGCCAGCAGCAGCGATGCGCGCTGGCTCGAGCTATCGTGCGTAAGCCGCGTCTCTTTCTGCTTGATGAGCCCTTGTCCAACCTGGATGCCAAGCTTCGGGTCGAGACCCGTGCCGAGCTGCGCCGCCTGCAGCGCTCGCTGGGGGTCACTGCCGTTTACGTGACTCACGACCAGGAAGAAGCCATGACTGTGGCTGATCGCATGGCCGTATTCATGGAAGGCAGGATTGTGCAGGTCGGAACGCCCAAAGAGGTGTTTCTTCGGCCAGCCAATGCCGTAGTGGCTGCTTTTATCGGTACTCCGCCGATGAATTTGCTTCCCGCCACCTTGTCCAGTAATGGCCAGGTCAATCTGGAGGGGGCCAGCTTGCCGGTAAACGACGCCCAGGGGCATGACGGACGTGAGGTCACGCTAGGCGTTCGTCCTGGCGATCTGCGTATTGCCGAACGCGGCATTCCAGCCCAGGTGGAGCTGGTGGAGGACCTGGGGGATAGCGTCATCGCCATCATGGCTGTAGGCGTTCAACAGGTAAAGGTACGTCTTGATCAGTACACCCAGCTCAATGAAGGGGAACGTGTCTTTTTGACATTTGCGCCCGAGCTTGCACATTTGTTTGATCGGAAAACAGGCGAGAGGCTGCCGTCAACGGCTCCCGAACTGAACACTAGCCAACCTATCTAGAGAAACAGCATGAATCACAATGATAAAACCCGGCCTAATATCGTGCTCATCTTGAATGACGATATGGGTTATTCCGACTTGGGGTGCTATGGCGGCGAAATCCAGACCCCCAATCTGGATAGGCTTGCTGCCAATGGATTGCGTTTTACCCAGTTTTATAACACGGCCCGCTGCAGCCCTTCGCGGGCATCCTTGCTCACGGGTTTGCATCCCCATCAAACTGGTGTGGGTGTGCTTACGTACGACATGGGGCCCGAAGGCTATTCCGGCAATCTTGGCAAAAACTGCGTGACCATCCCTCAGGCGCTCAAGGCCGGGCAGTACAAAACGTATATGAGCGGAAAGTGGCATGTGGCCAGCAGCCTGACACAACCTACGGATACCTGGCCGCTACAACGTGGTTTCGATGAGTTCTTCGGAACCATTATTGGTGCGGGCAGCTTTTACGACCCCAATACCCTGACGCGGGGTAACGACAATATTGAGCACGAGGCCAAAGAGAACAGCGAGTTCTTTTATACCGATGCCATCAGTGATCAAGCCGTGGAGTACATTCGCGAGCACGCCAGGCAGCACGCAGACCAGCCTTTTTTTGAGTACGTAGCCTACACCGCACCGCACTGGCCCTTGCATGCGCATGACGAAGACATAGCAAAATACAAAGGGCGCTTTGATAAAGGATGGGATACGCTGCGTGCTGAAAGGCTCAAGCGTTTGGTTGACGAAGGCCTGCTCAAGTCCGATTGGGCGCTTTCCGACAGGGACCCGAGCCAGCCAGCCTGGAACGAAGCGCAAGAAAAAGCCTGGCTGCTGCGCTGCATGGAGGTCTATGCTGCTCAGGTCGATCGCATGGACCAGGGGATAGGGCGCATTATCGCTGCGCTAGAGGAAACCGGCCAGCTTGACAACACACTGGTTATTTTCCTGTCTGACAATGGGGCCTGCGCCGAGGACATTCCCGAGGGCGTCACGGTTGATGAGCTGGTCAATAAATTGATGATTGCCAAGGCACGCACTCGCACGGGCGAAGAGGTCCATTTCGGCAATATTCCCAGCATCATGCCAGGGCCGGAAAACACCTATCAAAGCTACGGCGTCGCGTGGGCCAATTTGTCGAATACGCCATTTCGCCTGTATAAACATTGGATACATGAAGGCGGCATATCAACTCCGCTGATATGCCATTGGCCTAAGGGTATCAAGGAAAAAGGGGGGATCCGCCATTCTCCGGGCTATTTGCCAGACATCATGGCCACCCTGCTTGATGTTACCAATACCTCCTACCCACAGGCCTGGGACGGCCAGGCGGTTGCTCCGCTTGAGGGAACCAGCCTTAAGCCCTTGTTTGACCAAGATGGGCAGGAGCGGCCGGCCATGTTCTGGGAGCACGAAGGAAACGCTGCTGTTCGTATTGGCAACTGGAAGCTTGTACGCAATTATCCAGGCCCCTGGGAGCTGTACGACCTGGATGCCGATCGTACCGAGCTGCACGATCTGGCCACGCACCATCCCGAACGCGTACAGGAAATGAGTGTTCAGTATGACGCATGGGCTACCCGTTGTGGCGTTCTCCCACGAGAGAAAGTCCTCGCCATGATGAAAGCGCAAACGTCAGAGCCCGCTTTTTGGGAGAAAGAGGAACAAGAGTGAGTTCGGACGGTGAATCGCACAAGTCATGTTGCATGCCAGCATCGCGGTTTGCCGCCAGCGATGCGTCACGCACCGAGCCTGTCCCGGCTCGTGGCTGTGCATATGCAGCCGAATCTGATGCAGGCGATTGTTTAATACTGATTCCCGCGCAGCAGTTCCTTATGGGATCGAGTGACCTGGATGGTTTCCCCGATGATGGGGAAGGCCCCCCCAGGTTGGTAACTGTAGACTCCTTCCGTATTTCGTCAACCGTAGTCACCAACCGCCAATTTGCGGAGTTTGTGCGCGATACACGTTATATCACTGATGCCGAGCGTTCAGGCGCCTCTTTTGTGTTTCATGGCCAACTGCCCGGCGGTAGGGACGCTTCGTCCTTGCCCACAGCGCGTGGGTTGCCATGGTGGCGTGTCGTCGCAGACGCAGCATGGCAACGGCCGGAAGGCCCCGGCTCTCATATTCATGATCGGCCTGATTACCCTGTTGTGCATGTTTCCTGGTTTGACGCGCAGGCCTACTGTGCCTGGTCAGGCCAGCGCTTGCCAACCGAGGCGCAATGGGAGTGCGCCGCACGAGGAGGGCTGCATGGCAAGCGCTATCCCTGGGGCGACGAGCTGATGGATGATGGCCATATGCGTTGCAATATCTGGCAGGGCACATTTCCTGATCGCCCTGCTATTGGGTGGACGCCCGGGCCACAACCAGCGCAGTCATTCGAACCGAATGGTTACGGTTTGTACAACACAGCGGGCAATGTATGGGAATGGTGCGCTGATTCTTTTGTTCCCGATTATCACCGGGTCACCAGCAGGCATAACCCAATCGTCAGCGACGATAGTGATTATCGCTCTTTACGTGGTGGGTCGTTTTTATGCGATGCCTCTTACTGCAATCGTTATCGTGTCGGCGCGCGCAACAGCAGTACGCCGGACAGTACGGCGAGCAACTGTGGTTTTCGAGTTGTTGAGTAGAGCGGCTGGGGTTTTGAGCGGGTGCTGGGCTAGGATTGAGTTGGCACGCCTTACGGCGGGGGATTTTGAGTTCGCGTGCGAAGGCGTTTTCGTAGGGAAGCGGGGTGAAAGCTAGCGTAGATTTATATGGTTAAAAGTTATTAAAAATCAATATGTTAGCGTAATTTGGTAAAAACCGAAAGAACTGATGTGTGTACCTGTACTGTACCGAAATAAGGTACGGCAGTACAGTTCGGTACAGTGAGAGTAGCTTTAGACACGGCCAGCTCGATTTCGTCTTAGGCGTGCATCAGCAGCAAATGGCCGACTGGTTCCGGCGTTTTTCGTACACGGATCTCAAT